>Ga0209353_10002172_pt1 | contig 10801 bp, 8 predicted proteins | sample LauGreSpBDMM15SD_2_FD_187561 | JGI IMG/M metagenome (GOLD analysis project Ga0209353, IMG submission 187561) | Freshwater lake microbial communities from Lake Michigan, USA - Sp13.BD.MM15.SD (SPAdes) (version 2) | ecosystem: Environmental > Aquatic > Freshwater > Lake | place: Lake Michigan, USA...
TTCCATCTATCCAGTGTGAATTATACATTTCAGTAATATATGGATATCCCCTAAATAGTCCGTTATTCCAAACACCTTCAAAATATCCATTAAGAAATCCGCCATTAAGCCATATATTTTTTGTTACTAAAATTTTATGTATTTCTGAGTCTTTCTCAATTCTTCTTATTGGAAAATTATTTTCTGTTTCAACTACTATTAATGAGTCTGTTTTATTTACTATTGTATAGTAATTTGAAAGTAACTTTCTTTCTTCATTAATATCAATGGCTACTATATTACTAACTGCTATTTTATCACCGATTTCAAAATTAGCAACCGAACCAGTAGAACCTTGAATTTGAATTCTCCAATTAATATTTTTTGTGCTCATTTTTATTGCTATACTAACATCATCAAATTCAAAAACATTTTCATCAATTCTTAAACCATTATTCCAAACACCATTTTCCCAGACCCCTGATTTAAATTGACTATTACCTATTTTAGATTTTTGAGAACTTAGATTTACTATACTTCCATATATGTTTGAGAAAAATCCTGAAAATGAACCGGTTGCTCCGGTTGCTCCGAAAAATACGGCACCCACTTCATGTCTTGTAGTTGGTGTTGTAATTACAGCACTATAAGTCGCATAATCAGAAGCTCCAACTGGTGAAAGTGTAATAGGATCAAAATATTGGTCTGTATCTGTCAATAAAAATTCTTCATTATTATCGGTATCGGAATATCCTTTAATTATTTGAATATTACTTAAAGTATTTTTGTATTGAGAACTAATATTTTTATATTCACATACAAAAGTTAAATATTTCTCACCATTTAAATTATAAAATGAAGTTGTTGAGCTCGATGTAAAACTAGCTATTTTTTGACCAGTATTTAAGAAAGAATTAAAGGTCGTGACATTTGTAGTAATTGGTGGTTCTGTTTCAAACAAATAAACATCAATATAACCTGAAGCTATTGTGTATGTGACATTCATATTAAAAATAGGAGTGTCAATATATCTACAAATAAAATTACTAGCAGTTATTCCTTTATATGGAGTTCCTCTTTTAAAAGCTTGAGCGGTGAGGTTTAAATCACCAGAAACAGAAGAAGCTAATGAAAGTGGTAGTCTATATGTGAGACCCTTACTCTGGTGATTAAATGTAAATGATTCGTCACTTTCATCATATCTCCAACCTTCATAGTATTTATCTCTGGTTCCAAGATTAGAAGATGTTGCAAAAGAGTAACCCTGAATTAACCAGTCTATTTCTATTAATTTTGTTTCTACTATACCAGATGGGTTTGTTAAGTTAGAAGAATCAAATCCTGAAAAAGTTGCACTGTATATAACTTGTTGAATTTTAGATAGGTTAGTAGTAGGTCTATCAATAAAAATTAAACAGTTGTTTGTTTCTGATGCAGATTCTGGTAGAGTGTATGCATTTGGAGCCAATGCTCCTGAACTATCTAGTTTACCTTGATATGAAAATGTCGAACCTGACTTATAAGGAGGAGTTATTGATAAATTCCTTATAGGATAACCCGAACCACTTTGGGAAGCCGAATTGAAATAACTTACATATGTTTTCCAAATATATGTTTTATTTGATTTGAAGTTATAAAGTCTATCTCCCCTATATTCTAATGTTGATTTTGATGCAACACTTTGTGTTCCTCTCACTAATCTATTAGGAGTTACAGATGTATTATAATTCCAATGAAAAATTATACTAGTATTACCACTATATCCAGAAACCCAAGGCATCTTTTAATTTATTTTTTTAAATTCTATTCCTAACATAGAATAATCAACTTTATAATAACCATCTTCTAAAATTACAGCTTCTTTAAATTTAGTATCTAAGAGTTCTTGTGCTATTACACCTCTATAAATTTCTCCTGGTTTATCTATATATTCAAAATCGTATACATTAATACCATTTACACAATCTACTAATTCAATAATGTTCTTAAGCCTTAAATCTGATGGTGATGGTAGTGCTGGGGTGAAAAGAGTGAAAGGTGGTAATACTACCATTTGTATTCCTGATACAGGTTGTGAGCCTGGCATATTACTTATTTCTAAACCAGACTGACTCTCTTCAAAAACATTCCAAAAATGCACCGACGATGTTCCACTATAAGACATTCCTCTAAAAAGAATTTGTCTATTAAAATCCGACGAAATCGATCCATCATAATCAATGTGTGAACCATACCAGTTACCATTTCTCCATAAACCATCTTCCCAGAAGACATTATAAGCATTCATGTAATTACTTGTTCCGTTTCTCCAAACCATTCCATATGCCGTTCCTGATAAAAACTTTCCTGTTTTCCACTGAGAAATATAAAACTCACTTTCTGAAAAGAATCCATCTTGCCATAAACAACTTCCTTCGCCTGTAGATAAATCATCATTTAAATTAAAACTTTGACTCGGAGATCCATTTCTTTTAACATAAGGGTTAAATGAACTTAATTCAAATCTACCTTTCATGAAATTTCCATCCAACCAAGCACTATTGTAAAATTTACCACCTGGATGACTGAATGTTCCACCTAACCACAACATATTTTTGAAGTTAGTAATAGTTAAAGGTTTTTTAAACTCAATTGATCTAGTCTGTTTAGTAAACAATTTCTTAGTTTTAATAAATTCATCTTTGTTATTTGTTACAAGTCCACTATTCCATTTACCATAAAAATCACTAGTAAAAGAGTCAACAAATGAGTCAACGTTTGAAGTTGTCATTCCGTCTGGCTCATTTCCACCCACTGCTGAATATGTAGCACTTCCAATGAAATCACCAGATTGAAAAACTCCATTATTCCATAACCTACCAGTGAATTTACCAGCATTAAACTCACCTGTAAACCAGATTGAATTTGTTCCTACATTAGCATTTCCAAATTCACCACCGTTAAATTCACCATCTTCCCAGCCATAATCAATCTGAGCTGTTGTAGCATAAGTCCAACCAAATCCTGAAATGAATTTACCACCATTAAATATACCGGTTTTCCATTTACCATTTGTTTGAAACTCACCTCCATTAAACTCACCATCATTCCAAGTAGCAGTGTGATAAGAAGCAGGTTGATTTAAAATGTCACATCCAAAAACACCAGCATTGAAAGTTCCTGTTTCCCATAATATAGTAGATGTTGAAGCTCCAAGAAAAGAAGTATCTTCTGCATAAAGTTTAGCATTTTCGACTATTGATGTTTTTATCTGACCATTATAGAACTTAGTATCTGAGAATGATAGTGTGTTATCACCAATTATACCTTTACTAAATGTTCCTGAATACCATTTTGAATTATAAAATTTACCATTTAAGAAATCACCAGATTCCCAATCACTTTTAACAAATTCTCCATTTACAAAAGTTCCTTTTCTCCAAGAATATCTATCATTTGCTAAAATATCAGAAGTATTTCCTTTTTTCCAACTTGAATATATTCTATCTACATCATAATATTGAAAAACACTATCTGGAATAGCATTGAAGCTTTTTGATTGATAAAATTTCCCAGTAACAAATCTTCCATTATGCCAACTCGATTCTTTAACAAGCCCCTTTGAGAAGGTTCCACTATTCCATATTGAGTTATTCCATAAACCATCATACCACAAATCGTCACCTAAAGCTATATTTGAGTTGACATAAGATGCTTTAGATAAGATATTTTTATTGTTTATAAATAGATTTTCAATATTTATCAATTTCTTAAAGTTTAAGATATTATTAAAATCTATATCTGTTAAGTCAATTGTATTATCTTCAATTAAAGAATTATATAAATAAGTTCTTCTTAGAAGTCCTCTCTTAATGTATGTTTTATTAAATTTAAGAGTGTGTAAATAACCCCATCTATTACTTGAGTTTTTGGTGTAACTAACACCACCAGTTAATAAACTAGAAATCACAGTAGATGATGTAGCAATTACTTTTAAACTAATCTCATCATTTACTATTGAGGTAATTTTGTATGAATCAGGTAATTTTGTAACAGAACCTGTTGTTGAAATTACTTCAACAATTGCATCTCCGTTGCCACTAACTATTGTTAATAATTCATTTTCAACAAACTGAATACCTCCATTTGAAATAGAGACTGATGTAATTTCTCCATTTGTAATCGATGTAATTGAGAATGTGGCTGGACTTGGACTAGTATATCCTGGCAAAGCAACCACATCCCCTACTAAATACCCAATTCCAGGGTTTACTACTGCAACTGATGCTATATTTGAACCACTAAGAACAGCATTTAGTGTTAGTCCTGTTCCAGATGTTGATACTGGTTGAGCAGTTAATGGATTAGAAATAGAAGGATATGTGTGTGAGTTATTTGCCGGTCCCGTAACTCCAGTTACACCACCTATAGCAGTAGCTGTTATTAAAACAGTTGCTTGTGTTCCTGAACCACCAGATAATTGAATTCCTGAACCACTTACATATCCAGTTCCTGGAGTGTTCAATTGAATTGTCAATAATTTACCAGTAGTATCATAATCAACTGAATTTAAAAACATAACATTTCCAACTTTAATAGTATCATCTGTTGTTTCTTGATGTTGATTATATAAACCTGTTTTAGCAATAATAGTAGAACTTTGAGTAAGAAATGTTAAATCGTAAAAACCACCACCATTTGAAAACTTTGTAATATTTAAATCATTGTTATAGTTTATGTTACTTCCTGAATTCCAATTAGACCTTTCAATAATTCCACTTTCAAAGTCTGAATCAATAACATATCCAATTGCTCCTGGTCTTGGTGAGATAGCAACTTTTGGTGTTAGTGTAGGTGGTGATATAACTGGATTGTAAGCAATCGAACTTGTAATTGTAATTAATGTGTTAGAAGGTGATAATTCCCAAGAGTAACTAGCACTACTAACTGGTAAAGAACCTGTAGTTCCTAATAACATCCAAAATGTTCCCGAAGCTGATCCATAAGCTGGATCAAAATATTGATAATGTTCCCATCTTGAATTTGAAGCTGTATAAAAAATATAACTTTGAGTAATTCCTGTTCCACTTGTTAAAATATAATAAGGATTACTATCATAATAACCGGAAGGTTGTCTTATTTCTATAAATTCTGTTCCACTATCTGTATATGTAAATCTAATAGTTTCATCTGTGTAGATTGTAAATGTGTCACCAGGTCTATCAAAATCAAGTCCAGTAATATAGTTATCATCTCTGTCATAAGTAGAAACAAAAACATCGATTGAGTAGTTTTTGTTTGAGTTAGTTCCTGCTAATTCTGTCCAATAGTTAGTTCCATCAGATACGGTTGTAAATAGATAACTATTTTCAAGAGGTGTTGATAAGTAAGATGTAGCTGACATACTTCTTTTAAAGAAAGAGTATGTTCCTACAATAGAAGTAAATCCAGTTGTTGGAGTTGATGTAAAGTTAGGATCATTTGGGTTATAGAAATCATCAAAGTATTCTGTCCAAGTTCCTAATTTAAATTTCTTATCAAAGAAATTTACTAACTTTTTCTGACCATCGTTTATTACTATATTTTTAAGATAAAAATAGTCATCTTTTCTAAATCTTTCAAAATCTCTTTTTGAGATATAGAACTTATATAATTTATGAGATGGTCCATTTCTTTGAGAAAAAGTAGCCGATGTTGCTAATGGACTTGACCATCTCCATTCAGAAATGTTCAACTCTTCATAATTAAGTATTTTTATAATTTCATCACTGATATAATCTGAATTCTTAACAACTGATTGTTTAAAATAAGAATTGATTGATTTTACATTATTAAAAATTGTGTTTTTTGCTCTTGTATTTTTAATTTCCGAGTTTTCAATTTTTGCATTATTGAATTCACAGTTGTCAAAATATCCTTTTTTAATAGTGTTAGGATAAGAAATGTTATTATTTATAATATGTTGTTCAACAATAGAGTAAGTTGATGTTCCCAATCCAATAACTGCGTTTATTAAAGTTGCATTTTCAACAGTAGACCTGTTTAAATCCGAGTCAATTATAAAATTAAATCCTCTACCATTGTTGTTAGGTCCATTTTGTTTTTGATTAGGTATACCATATTGGTCATACTCACAAAAATAACTTTCATCTAGTGTGAATTTTGAATTAAAAGTTCCTTTTGTCCAATTTGTGTTGAGTAGCGTTCCTGTATTCCAAGTAGATCTTGCTCCAGTCCAAGTTATTTTCTTATCCTGTCTTCCAAAAAGGCCAACATTCCATACACCATCAAAATTACCATCTCTAAAGTTTCCCTTTGTTAGAATTGGTCTTGAGTATTTTACATCTACTACCCATAGAGATTGAGTAGGTCCAACTTCATATTTATAAACAAAGTTTTCTTTAAAACTTCTGGAAAAATTTGAAAAAGTAAATGATCCACCTAATACCTTTAATCTACCATTATTATAGTTTATAGGTGACTCTGCATATGAGAAAGATCCAAGTATAAAAGAAGATGTAATATTGTTCCACGAATAAGTTCCATTTGAAAGAACATTCTGGTCATCTCTTACAAAAAATCCTGATTGAGTGATACCACCATTTACTCCCCATTCTGGTCCAGAATTTGAAGCAAATGTATTTTTTGTAAAAATAAAATTATTATTGTATAAATTGAATTTATAGTCAATAAATCCATTTCTAGTTGTTAGTTGTCTATTAACTGATTCAAAATCACTCTTTGTCTCAACATAATGAACTTTAACAAAGTTGTCTAAGTTCTCTTCAATCCATGGCAACATACCTGTATAATCATAATCTAATACTATTCTACAGTTATCTACAAAAAGAACTTTATATCCATCTCTTCCTCTTTTGTATTTATCTTCTTTGATTAATAAATCACTGTCATAATTACCATTAATTATGAAAACTCTATCTCCAATTTTTAGTCCAGAATTAACCTCTGTATAAAAAAGTGTTTTTTTAACACCTGAAATTATATAGGGTTCGACATAATTTAAAAGTCTTGGACTCATTGGCCTGTCTGTCTCATCTAATTGTGAAAGAGTTGTATCAAAACCAACTATATTAGAATCAAATCCTAAACTTGAATAAAAAGAATAATCGATTAGTCTAGGCTTTATTGAAACTAAATTCTTTAACTTATTTTTAAGAAGTTTATTCGTGTTTATTGTGACACTTGTATTTAAAGTGGTAGAAGCTGTTTTTCCGGAAAAAATCTTTTGAAGTCCAATTTTACTAAAACTTAATCCACCAATTGTAGGCATAAAAATTATATAACTTTAAGACTATATATAAAGTTTCAAAGAGTTTCTATCTATGTTAAACTTATTTTCCTTACATTTGTAAAATATTATGGAAAAGAAAAAAATATTAATATTTACTGGAGCTGGAGTGTCTGCTGAAAGTGGTGTTGCTACATTCAGAACTGGTGATGATGGATTGTGGTATAATCACAAAGTAGAAGATGTTGCTACTGCAGATGGATGGCGTAGAAATAAAGAAAAAGTATTAAATTTCTACAATATGCGTCGTGCTCAATTAAAAGAGGTTGAGCCAAATTTATCACATCAAATAATTTCTGATTTAGAAAAAGATTTTGATGTTGTGATTGTGACGCAAAATGTTGATAATTTACACGAAAGAGCTGGTTCTACTAATATAATTCACTTACACGGTGAATTAACAAAAGTTCGTTCTACTTTAGATTCTACTTTAATTTATGATTGGACCGAAGATTGTAATATAGGTGATAAATGTGAGAAAGGTTCTCAGTTAAGACCACATATTGTTTGGTTCGGAGAAAATTTGAATCCAAAAATGATTGAAAAAGCTGAAGAATCTGCTTATGAGTGTGATATCTGTATTATTGTAGGAACTTCAATGCAGGTTGCTCCAGCAAATCAAATTCCATTTTTAACAAAATCAGATACACTTATTTATGTAGTTGATCCAGCTGAAATGGATTTTCATATTGATAAACAAAGAAAACCATTTTTATATCATATTAAGGAAGTTGCTTCAGTTGGAATGAAAAAAGTTAAAAACGATTTAATAAATTTATAATTATGAAAAATAAATACAACACATACAATAATGACCATGGTAATTATGTAGATATAAATGATTGGACTACATATGATCCTGAGACCAAAGAGGAAAGATTGGCTCGTGAAAAAGTTGAAAAAAGAAATGATAAAATAAATTCGATATTAAATGATTAAAGAAATAGAACCACATACTGACTTGATAAAATACTTTGAAATTACTCACAATTTCAAATCAGATTTATCGGTCAATGTTTTTACAGATAACGGCGAACATTATAATGTTTTAAGTGATATTGACCAAAATATATTCTTACTTAAAAAGTTAAATGAATTTGATTTTTTAAAAAAAGAAAATCATATTTGTGATTGTGGAATTGGATTAGGAAATGCTCTCTTTGAGATTTATTTACAGTCTTTAGATATAAATAAAAATTTCTATTTCTATGGTGTTGAAAAACAAGATGTTTATATAAAATTTATTATTGATAATTTATCACATCTTTGGAAAGATAAACTTAGTCTTATTAAAGATGATATTATGAATGTAGATTACTCTAAATTCAATATAGTTTATTCATATTCTCCTTTTAATAATAAAAAAAAATTAGAGAAAATGTATCAAAAAATAGTTAGTGAAATTCAATTAGGTTCTATTATAGTTGAAAATGCTAACTTAGGAAAAGGTCACTTTGGGTTATTAAAAGAATTTACCGAGTTAGAAGAGATAGATTTAGATGGACTTTACATATATAAAAAGATATGAATGACGTAAACAAATATCTTAGTGAATTAATGAAATCCGGTGTCGATCCAAGCAAAACTGATATTGTTTTAGGAAAAGCCAGACAAACTGGTAAAAGTTGGTCAACTGCATCTTTAATGGCTTGGAAAGAATTACATTCTAAATATGAGAGAGCTCGGTTAAGAAAAGAAAGTATAAATAAAATCTTTAATATATAAAAAAATTAAAATTTTTTATGAATTTACAAGAACTACTTAATAAATGGAATATCAAATGTGATGTTAATACATTACTTTCAATGTGGAATGAATCACATCGTTCTTATCACACTTTAAATCACTTAAATGATGTTATTGACCAAATCAATGAGAATAAGTCAAAATATTCTGAAAAAGAATATGAAAAGTTGATGTTGGCTGCTTTATTCCACGATTGTGTTTATAATCCAATGAGTAATGATAACGAAGAAAAATCTGCTAAATTCTTTATTGAGTGTTGTTTAGATAAATCTAATTCAGATGTTTTAGAAGTAAAACAAATGATTTTAGATACAAAGACTCACGAAGCTACAACAAACCTCTCAGAATCATTTAATCACTATGATATGAGTATTGTTGAAAGAGATTTTGACCAATTATTGGAATGGGAAAATGGTATCGCGGAAGAGTATAAAGGTTATGATAAAGTAGTTTATAAAAATGGTAGATTAAAGTTTTTAGAATCTTTAATGAATAATTATCCTAATAATACTGAAAACCTTTTACAGTTAATCGACCACGTAAAATCAAACTAAATAAAAAAATCCACTCAAATTAAGTGTTTTTTTTATTTTTGGTTAGCTAAGTATTGTATCACTGAGCTCAAATCATCATCATATTTTTGATTGACTTGTATTTTATTATAATTTTCTTTTGACCAAGTAGTAGGATCTGATTTAATATTACTTTTGAGAGTTGATTGAAAGTCAGGCATTTTTATCAATTGTTCATTTGTTATTACGCCCTTTTTAACAAAGTATTTTTGTAATGTGATTATATCTTGTGGATGTTCAATCATATTTGACCAAGACTCATCATATATTCCAATTTCTAATTTTTTTAATGCTTCAGATAATTTATCTAATTGAGTGGGTGTTGGTTTTTCAGATTCGATAAAATTACTTAAATCTAATTTTTTACCTTTTGAAAGAACAAGTTTATTATAAGATTCTGAATCAGAAACTGATTTTCCATCTTTATCCAAAACAGGAGATAGATATTTATATAAAGTTTTATGATCTACCTCAGATTTTGGTTCATTTTTTTCAAGTATTAATCTGTATTGTTCAAATAATTTAATATGTTTCATATATCTCTTTTTTTATAATGTATATATTAAACTTTTATAATTAGATTTTATATTACAATTATCAAAAAAGAGGTCTATTGACCTCTTTTTTGTTTTTAATAATTCATAATTAACCACTCAGTTCCCATTATCGTCTTTTTAGACTCAAATCTACAATTAGGATAAAGTTCTTCAATTCCGTCAAAGTAATAATAAGAAAGTAAAAATCTTCCCTCTATACTATTTAGAATAGATGCCAATTCATAATGTGAATTTTCATCAAAGTCGTGATTGATATAATATTTTTCTTTACCCATATATGGTGGATCTAAATAAAAGAAAGTATCTTTAGAATCATACTCATTAATCAATTGTTTATAATCTAAATTTAAAATTTCAGATATTTTATTTAAATGTGGTTCGTATGCTTTCCACTTTAGTTTAAATACTTCAAATTCAGTATCTCCTCTCCAAGAATCTTTACCAATTTCATTAGGAGCTGAACAAGTTAAGACAATCAACCAATTGATAGCAAAAGTCATTCTATCTGTTTCGGTGAATATTTCTTTCAATGCCTTTTGATATCTTTCTTTATCTCATTAATATCTGCTTTGATTGGACTTAATTTTAATTCTAGTTTTTCTTCAAGCTTTGAATCTAACTTTTCCTCAAGTTTAGACTCTAGTTTTTCTTCAAGTTTT
>Ga0209353_10002177_pt1 | contig 10790 bp, 7 predicted proteins | sample LauGreSpBDMM15SD_2_FD_187561 | JGI IMG/M metagenome (GOLD analysis project Ga0209353, IMG submission 187561) | Freshwater lake microbial communities from Lake Michigan, USA - Sp13.BD.MM15.SD (SPAdes) (version 2) | ecosystem: Environmental > Aquatic > Freshwater > Lake | place: Lake Michigan, USA...
CATTTCCAGTAGTTTCACTGAAGTTTATATAACCTCTATCATTGTTTTGAACTCCTTCTAAAAATAATGTATTAGCAACATTTCTATCTGCAAGTCTTGAGTCATCCCCCACTATAATTCCAAAAGTACCATTTGGAGTGGTTATAACTCCTGTCATTAAACCACCTGATAATGGTAAATATCCTGTTAATGCAGAAGCTGTTATATAAGCATTACTATCTACTGAACCATCTGCTTTTAAGAATTGAGCAGATGTTCCACCTGATCTAACAAAAGAACCAGCAGTTATTGCAGAACCACTAATTGTAACAGAAGTGTTTGCTGTGGCACTATTAGATGTACCATTAGCTGTAAGTACAGCTCCTGCAGTAGTAGGTGAAATTGTATTAAATCCTGTACCACTTGTACCACTAGCTCCAGTTGCTCCACTTGTTCCACTAACTCCAGATGAACCACTTACTCCAGATGAACCATTTGTTCCTGATGTACCATTGGCACCTGTTGCACCACTAGTACCAGTTGCACCATTAGCACCAGATGTACCACTGATACCTGAGCTTCCGTTAGTACCACTTGTACCACTGACACCTGAGCTTCCACTAGTACCAGAAGATCCATTAGTTCCACTTGTACCTGCAATTCCAGAAGAACCACTTGTACCAGTAGAGCCTGATGTTCCTGAAGAACCACTAGATCCATTTGTACCAGATGTTCCACTTATACCACTAGATCCACTAGTACCAGAAGACCCATTAGTTCCACTTGTACCATTTATTCCACTTGTACCATTAGCACCAGATGTACCTGCAGAACCACTTGTACCACTTGAACCATCACCTCCACTAGCTCCAGCTAAGTTAACTGTCCAAGAACTAAACGTTCCTGACCCCACTGTAGTGGTAGGAGTGTCAAAAGACAATGAACCAGTTCCACTATTATATGATATAATTAAAGAATCTTGATAGCGAGTAGCATCGTATACAATACGAACAACCTGAGCTGCTGTATAAGCAAGACCTGTTCCCACTGTTATAGTACCATTGTTGCCAAGAGTGAATGCAGTTGTGGAAGTTGTTTGATATCTATCTCCACTTAATCCTGCTGTACCAGAAGATGCACTTGTACCAGAAGTACCAAACCCACTTGTACCTGATGTACCAGAAGTACCAGTGGTACCTGAAGTTCCACTTGTACCATTTCTTCCAGAGGTACCTGTAGTACCAGATGTTCCACTAGTACCAGTTGTACCAGATGTTCCAGTAGATCCTGAAGTACCATTAGTTCCACTTGTACCACTCGATCCATCTGTACCAGAAGTACCATTTGTTCCAGCTGTTCCACTAGAGCCATTTGTTCCACTAGTACCAGATGTACCACTAGTTCCAGAAGTTCCAACTGTTCCTGAAGATCCATCTGTTCCTGAAGTACCAGCTGTTCCATTAATACCAGATGTGCCTGATGTACCAGTTGTTCCAGCTGTACCACTAGTACCCACTGTACCACTTGATCCATTAGTTCCACTTGTACCTGATGTTCCATTAACTCCAGAAGTTCCAGAAGTACCATTAGTTCCACTGGTTCCTGAACTACCATTTGTTCCAGATGTACCAGATGTACCAGCTGTTCCATTTCTACCGCTAGTACCACTTGTACCAGTTGTACCGCTTGTACCAGTTGTTCCAGAAGAACCACTTGATCCAGATGTACCAGAAGAAGCAGAAGTTCCTGCTGTACCACTTGATCCAGAAGAAGCACTTGTTCCTGAAGTACCAGTAGTACCAGAAGAACCAGAAGATCCATTAGATCCACTAGTTCCTGCAGATGCACTTGTACCAGATGTACCAGTTGTACCAGAGGTTCCTGTAGAACCAGAAGTACCATGTGTTCCACTAGTACCAGAAGATCCAGAAGTACCAGAAGAACCAGCACCACCAGATGCACCAGCCAAGTTCACACTCCATGAAGAATATGTACCACTACCATTAGTAGTAGTTACATTTACAGATAATGCACCTGTTCCACTGTTATATGAAATAACAGGGCCAGTCATGTCATTACCTACACTATTTGCTATGATAGCACTTTGTCCTATTGTATAAGATAAACCTGTTGCAACTGTAAGGTTTTGTGTACCTGTACCAATTGTTAGGTTAGTAGAAGATGTTGTTGCATATATATTACCAGAGATACCTGATGTACCACTAGTTCCATTAATACCAGATGTTCCATTAGTTCCAGATGTTCCACTAGAACCACTAGAAGCTGATGTACCTGAAGAAGCTGATGTGCCTGAAGATCCATTAGATCCATTAGTTCCAGAAGTACCACTTGTCCCAGTTGTACCTGATGTACCTACAGTTCCTGATGTACCTGCTGTACCTGATGTACCAGAACTACCTGATGTACCAGATTGTCCTGATGAAGCAGAAGTTCCTGTTGAACCTGATGTTCCACTAGTTCCACTGGTTCCTGTAGTACCACTAGTACCAGTAGAACCACTTGTACCAGAAGTACCAGAACTACCTGATGTACCTGAGGTTCCAGTTGTTCCTGTAGATCCGCTTGTTCCACTAGTACCAGTAGTACCAGTAGAACCACTTGTTCCAGATGTTCCTGCAGTACCACTAGAACCACTAGTTCCATTTGTACCACTGGTTCCTGCAGTGCCAGTTGTACCTGATGTACCATTTCTTCCACTGGTTCCTGTAGTTCCTGAAGAACCAGAAGTTCCACTAGTTCCACTAGTTCCAGTAGTGCCAGATGTACCTGTTGAACCACTCGTTCCACTTGTACCAGTTGTACCTGTAGATCCACTTGTACCACTAGTTCCTGTGGTTCCAGAGGTACCACTTGTTCCTGTAGTTCCAGTTGAACCAGAAGTGCCACTAGTTCCTGTTGTTCCAGTTGATCCACTTGTACCAGATGTACCAGTTGTACCTGTAGAACCACTAGTACCAGACGTACCTGTTGAACCACTTGTTCCTGAAGATGCTGACGTACCAGCAGAACCTGATGTACCACTAGATCCATCACCACCTGCAGCTCCTTGTAAGTTTATAGTCCACGCAGTGTATGTACCAGAACCCACTGTTGTAGAAGGTGCACTAAAAGATAGAGCACCTGTACCAGCATTATATGATAATAATGTTGACACTTGATAATTAGTAGCATCATGTGCTATGATGATAGATTGACCAGGGGTGTAGGCTAAGTTTGTTCCTACAGTGAGAGTTCCTGCATTACCTAATGTATGTGAATTTGCAGATGTAGTGAAGTATCTATCACCAGAAATACCAGAAGAACCTGTTGTACCAGAAGAACCATTAGTTCCAGAAGAACCATTAGTTCCAGATGATCCATTAGTTCCAGAGGTACCAGCTGTAGCATTTCTTCCACTTGTTCCATTTCTACCACTAGACCCACTTGATGCAGAAGTACCTGAACTACCAGATGTACCTGATGTGCCTGTAGTTCCTGCTGTACCAGATACACCACTTGTACCTGTTGTTCCTGTTGTACCACTTGTACCACTAGTGCCACTTGTTCCATCACGACCAGATGTACCTGTTGTACCTGCTGTACCATAGGTTTGACCTGAAGAGCCAGAAGTACCAGACGTACCATTACCCACCTGACACAACTTATCATCTATCTTTTCAATAACAGTTGTTAGGCAATCATGTGTTTGCACACCTGAGCAAGGTAAATTAGGTCCACTATAATCTACGCAATTTGAATTAACCTCAGGATGGCAATCATTTGACTGATATCCTCCACAGTTCATTCCTGGTAAACAAGACATCTATTATTGGTTTAAATATATTAAGGAATATACATAATGTAATATGCAGCAACTACAGGTTGAATGTTTTCATGAGCTCCTCCACTACCTGTATTACTATTTGAAACAGCCACACTAAGAGATACAGAACCAGCTCCACTTGCACTAGTTACACCAGAGTTGTGTACTTGAGAAACAGCAGGTCTTATGTTATAGCTACCATTACCACCTTCAGCATTTTCATTTGCAGCTACTTCTAATGCTGTTGGATTAGCTCCTCCTGTACCAGGACCATCTCCTCCCATTATTATATGAGTGTGATTACCCACTGTTCCAGATGCTGTTACACTAGCATTGTGAGTATGTGCAGGAAGTTGTGATGTAATTAAAGTTATAGTGTTTGATCCCTGTGTGGTGTAAAGACCATAGTTTGGATTACCAGTGATATTAGGATCTACAGCAGCATCTAAAGGGCCACCAGGAACACCATCAACAACACCCACTGCTACACGTCCTCTTTTATCAGGAGTGCCATTTAATCCATTACATAAGTACACTTTGAAGAAACCATTTGCTGGGATGCCAATGCCTGATCCATCGAAGTTAGCTAAGGTTCCATAGTATTCATAGGCTACATAAGGAACCATTTTTAAATACTGTTGGTTAGAGTTACCACCACCTTGACTAGCTATATAAGCTGCTATCAAAGCATCCAAGTCTGCTAATTTAACATAGTTTGTATCTACATCAAGTTCAAGAGCAGCAAGATTAGCCACTGTTGTACAAAGCTTATTTATAATGGCTTGGACAATAGCATGTGTATCTGAGCTGGCTGTTACACCATCAAGACAACCAATTGTATAATCAGCATTTAATGTAGCTATATCAGCAGCGATTGCATCAATTTGAGTTTGTAAATCACAAACCACTTCAACCAATGTTTGGAATAATTGTTCAGAAGTCCATTGATTTGTGCCTACAGGAGTAGGTAAATAACCATTTACAATTGCACAACGTATAGCTGATGCAATAGTAATTTTATCTCCTTCTCCAGTTAAAAGAGGAACCAGATTATCAATTAGATTTTCTATAACCAATTGAATATTATCTCCAGATGTTATATCTAAAGGTATACTATCAAGACCTGTATATCTAACACATTGGTCAGATACAACTTGTACGCATCCATTATAACAAGATTCAGGAGGGCAATTTGAACAAGACATTTTTAATTTATTTATGAATTAACACTTTAACTCTACTAGCTATTTGGGACACACTAAATCTTATGGCATAATCTGGATTACAATATTTATAGGTTAATATCCTTTTGTAATTCAAAAGATCACCAATCACAGGACCTGGTATATAGTTAGTCATAGAGAAGATGATATTGTTGTATTCTTGTTTAGCTAGATCTGTAAGCTTACAATCAATATCAGTAAGTAAAACAGGAATGCTAGCACATTCTATGCAGTTAGTTAATCTTGGCTGTAACATATTTAATCAGGTTTGTAGCTTGTTTAGCAGCATAATTACATGCTGAGCACAAGCCATTAATTAATTGGCATCCACAGCCCACTTTAGTTCCACAATTTCTACAGTTTGCCATTTTAATAAAAATTTATAATGTAGTTATTTCCTGTACAACCACAGTTGTTTCTAATAAAGTTATCTAACATGCGATCTGCTTGCATGTATAATTTGTTTGCTGTGTCTATAGCACAGTTATTTGCAGCAGCTATTGACCCTGAAATCATGTAGTAAATACTATTTAAGTTTACCTTTGCTTGTGTTCTAATAGCTGAATCACACTCCATTAAGTCAAGCTTCATAAACGCATTATCAAACTTCTCTTGTATCAATTCAGTACGCATGATGTTCTTTTCTACATTATAAGTTAGAGCAGGAGCAACTGTATATTTCAAATAGTAAATACCATCTGGTAAAGGAATCAATGGATCACCAACAGGAGACAGTCCTAAAGATGTAGAATTGAATATATTAAAATCATTAGGAACGAAAGGTAAAGAAACCACCCCAAAGTTAGGAACAGTGATTTCTATTGTAGGAGCAGTTACAACAGGAGGATCTGTATCATATGTTGATGCATCCGCAACACCTAAAGTTAAAGTGTTGTAAGTTGGTATTACTAGTATATCTAAGACCATGTTGTTTAAAATAATAATGCCAGAGGATTTGAGAATTAATCCTCTCACCCTCTGGCATAGGTTATATGATATCTACTTTTTTTCTTAAGGAATCAAAGTAGTTGTTGTTGAAGTGCTAGGCCATACAGTGGTTGTAGTGCTAGTAGTTGTAATACAAGCAGTATCACCAGCTACAGCTCCTAAACCAGCTACTAAGATAGCTTCAATAGCAGTTGTTTGATTCTCAGGAACAGCAATGATTACAGTTGCATCTTCCATGATATAGTCACCCCATTGGTAAGCACTCTTGTCATACTCATTGAATTTGATGTAATACAAATCATAGATTTGACCATCAGTTACCCAAGACTCAAAGTTCTCGTTGTAACCATTCATTCTGTAAAGATGCTTTAAGTAACCAGCTTGGTAGCTATAGAAGTTCTTTTCTAATTGTTGAACTTCAGCAGAAGTACCAACAGCATAGTTAGAACGTTGTCTGATTACTGGAGTAGCTACTGTATTACAAGGATCATCAACAATGAAGTCAGCAGTTGTAGCTGGACCAGCAAAGATGAAAGTTCTGAAATAGAATCTGTCATACTCAAAAGGGAATGCAGCAACATCACAAGGCTGACCGTAAGCAGTCAATGGCTTACCAGTAATACGTAAGAACGCACTTTGATTGTTACCCAATCTTTGGAATTGATAGAACTGAGTCAAATAGATGTTGTCTGGGTTATCACCAGGAGCATGAGACTCTAATTTAAGAATCAACTCATCAATCAATGCAGGCACATCTACATCTGTACAAGGATCACCACCACATTCTAAACATGGAGCGTTTACTGTTACAGAGCGAGTGAAACCATTGAAATACAATGTGTTTAAGTAGCTAGAGAAACCACGTAAAGTTAAGGTGATAGTCTCACCTGGTTTTACTGTGAAGTCAACTACGTCAGTTACTTGGTTTACAGGAGTAGGACAGCCTAAAGACTTGTACCATTCTGTTACATTACTCTTACAAGAAGATCCACCAGGACATCCAGAGATTTTGTCTGAACGCTTAGAACCTTGCAAATAAGTGTTTGTTCTACCTTGAGCAACATAAAAATAAGGGGCAGCTGCGATATTACCTGCAGTTGCAACAGTGTAGTCATTAAGGAAAATACCTACTTGACCAGCTGTTAAATTCTGTGTAGATCCAGAGCTAGGTAATGTATTTCCTACTGGTACTACAAAGAGGGTGGTTAATGAAAAATCAGCCATTTTGCTTTATATTTAATTGTGAAAAATTATTCGTTTGTTTGTATTCTGTAGATTGAACTTTGTACTGCACTTTGGTTTTCTGTATACATTGCCAAGTTTTGTACTGTCAAATCTAATAACTCATCTTCTAAGTAAGTCTCAAGTTCACAGTCTTGATTAAAAGAAGGTTGTCCATCTAACATGATATATCCTGTCTTGTTAATATACACTGGATATCTCATATAGGATATGTAAATATCTTTTGGTGTAAACGTACCATCTGTGAATACAGAAATTTCATCTGAAGAAAGAAAGTTAAATGTTTCTTGATATTCAAAAGAAGGCTTGTAGTTGTCATTAGTCAGTATAAACTGAATGTCACCATGCTTAGCCAAATCTCTATTTATCCATATCTTTCTATCTGTACATCTTCCTTTGTCTGCTAATATATAACTATCAAGATAGAACATATATTTTGGAGTCAAAAGATGAATGTATGTAAACCATTGATTCAACTCTGCATTCTTTAATGCTAAAGGCAAAGGTTGATGGTTATATGGCATAACCAGACTTTGAAGGTCTTCATAGCGTTTTTTAAACGCATCCAACCCATAACCAGAGACTGTACTATTACCATCAACCTTTTGCTTTATTAGCTTTATCTGAGCTTCGTTAAGTGCTAGAATCTTATCTTCTAGGTTAATTTGTTGATGCTCATTTGTTGATAGTTTATTTAGTTTCTGATCAATCTTATATAATAAACTATCTACTGGGATCATAATGAGGCTATTTTTTTTCCTTTCAATTTGCCTTCCAAAGTCAATAACTGATCTTGGTTGTCTTCATCTGCAAGGAACTTAACTAAATCATCTTCATCAACTGCTATTTCAAATTCACCTTCAAATACTCTACCATTAGGTCTCACTCTATAAACTGAATGAGCAACAGCTTGTTTTACTAGGTCTTTGATATGTAGCAAGTTTTCCTTCATGTCTGCAAATCTGTTGAACACTTCTATAGGGTTCAAACCTTGATATTTGCCATTCTTGAATTCTGTTTGTTTTAGGAGGTTATCCACCTGATTGTAAACTGCTTCTTCTTTAGAATCATCAGATACTGGAAGACCAAGTAGACGAGCCACTTTCTTCTTCTTCTCAGGAGTCATAGAATCAAACTTAATAATAGCTTTATTAATAAGTTGTTTCTTTTTAAACATCACCTTGTTTTCAATCTCATCATCTGCAACATAATATTGAATGTCTGCAGGGAATTCACCACGCTCCCAAGCTTGATAGCTAGAAGCAATTGTTGGATGAACTCTCAACCATGAGAATGCTAGCTCTTGCAATGGCATTGACAAGTCATAAAAATTGTCGCCATCCATAAGCTTAACAGGTTGTACATGTAACGAATCATCAACAGAAGTTGATAAGCCATAGTTCCAAAATTGAGAACGAGGACTTAAGTCAACATTCAATGCTTCCTCAAGTTTTTGTTTTAGTTCTGTTACTCTTTCAACCTCCATCTCTCTTTCAAGAGGATCAGAGATTCTTCTGATGTAAGCAGCCTTTGGATCTAAGCCTGTTCTGTACTGACCATCCAATTCTTTATAAGGATATTTAAAAACTCCTGTACCAGGGATTCTTGTGTATCCTCTTGATGCAAGTCCACCTTGCATTGTTTGTAACTGAGAATTGTTGTAGTCTTTTTTAATAGTAGAAATTTTTCCTATCTTGCCCATATGTAGTTGTTTTTATTTGGTTTATTTGCAGATGGTCCCCATCGAAGGGAACACTGTAAGGCATGGAGCCTGTACATGTCCATCTGTGTTAGAAGACTCCCCCACTGGGAGGTGGGGGGAATGTCTTCTGATTTTTTTATGCGAAACACCAAGGGTGTCAGTCTAAGAATACTATCCTTAGAGGGGCATTATTAGAATTGAGGAATCTCTTCGATCAATACAGTTCTAGATAAATCTTCAATAAATACATCACAACGATCCTTCATCCAAATCTCATATCCAGGGAATTTGTTCGCAGAACTCATACCTTGAGACTTAGCAAAGCCTAAGTGGTGACGAGTACCATCGATATAACCCCAAGTCATAGAAGGTGCACCCTTCATACGTACTTCACGAATATTGTTGATCATAGAACCATCAGACATTGGAGATACATCAAACACCATAAATACTGGAGTTGACTTCTTGTTTTGTCCAAATTCTAAGTTTGTTTGAGGTAAGTCTAATTCTTTCAAGTGAATTAATTCAACACGACCAGTCTCACGAGTTACCATTGCATCGAATGCAAAGTTGTAAGTGATGTGTTGTCCTTCTCCTTGCATGTATCTGTTACCAGAATCAGCCATGAAAGTTAAACCAGAGTTCAATGCATCATTCTTCAAAGCTTGTTGGAACACGTCAAAACCAGCTTCATTAGTGTACATTTTAACACGTCTGTCTTTAACATCCACACGTCTGTAGAATAAGTCACCAAATACAGAACGAATTAAGTTCGCAGTGAACTCACCTCTGTTGTACTGTACTAAGTTACCATTGTTACGCATTCTGTGATATACACCAGCAGAAGTACGCTTTAATTCTTGCTTAGAACCATTAGTCTTCACAGTTCCAGGACGAGCCCAGATCATACGCTTAACTTTTAATTCTAACATAGACTTACGCATCCAGAACTCAATAAATGGTTCCCACTTAACATCATTACGAGTTAAAGGTAATTGGTTACGTCTTTGAGGAGCATATACTAAGATATCCAAAGGTTTGCCAGAAGCATCTCTCATCATCTTGTCATCAGCCCACTCAGTGATTTTGTGCTCATAACCATATGCAGAACCTAAAGATTCAAACATTGTGATTTGCTCACCTAAACGAGGAAGACCTAATAAGTCTTGATCAAACTCACCAATAGCAGCATCAACTAATTCTAATTCGATACCTACTTGTAAGAAAGTAGCACTTACGAAATCAACTGTTGGGTTGTCACTTACTAAAGTGAAAGTGTACAAGAAGCCCATATTCCAAGGAACAGGATCTTTTACTACATAGAAACGAGGACCATACTGACGAGTACCTACAGAAATAATTGCATTCTTAGAGAACTCATTAGTGTCAAGGATTAATTGAAACTCTTGACCATCAATACCAGGCTTGGATAACTCCAAAGTGCTAGTAGGAACGTCAATGATTTTTGGGAACTTGTAAGGAACTTGTACTTGCCATTTCCAAGCATCACTGTTGTTATCGATATAGTAAGGAGTAGACTTGTTAATCATGTCTAAGAAGTCATTACTATAAAGAGAACTCTGAGTGTACAAACTGATGATTTTCTTATCATAGTCTGCAGGCTCTGTAGAGTGAAAGCTCTCTAAATGGTTTGAGTCAGTCAACTTACCTACTGCACGCTTATCCATAGAAGCGACACGAGCATAAGTAAATCCAGTTAAACCTGGAATTGTTTGAATTGCCATTGTTATACTTTTTTAATTTTTGTTATATAAATTGTTTATTGAAACCAAGAAGTGGATTTAGTGGTTGGTTTAGATTTCACTGAACTCTTCTGGGCTTGTCTGGCAACTTCACCAAATAATTCATTAGA
>Ga0209353_10002178_pt1 | contig 10790 bp, 17 predicted proteins | sample LauGreSpBDMM15SD_2_FD_187561 | JGI IMG/M metagenome (GOLD analysis project Ga0209353, IMG submission 187561) | Freshwater lake microbial communities from Lake Michigan, USA - Sp13.BD.MM15.SD (SPAdes) (version 2) | ecosystem: Environmental > Aquatic > Freshwater > Lake | place: Lake Michigan...
TCAATCGAAATTCCATATGTCATTCTCAGAAATTGACTGGCAAATAAAATGTAAAGTTCTATTTGATGACAGGTTTTTCAATGGCATAATAAATTGTCGGCTTGGTGTGATCCCAAAAGGTTACGTTGACATTGAACGCAATCCTGCTATTTTGAATCTGTGACAAGGATTCAATTTGAAAATAAAAAGATCATCGACATTGATGAGATATTTCGTGAAACAAATGTAAATTTTGCAATCCTTTTGGAATCTCTTGGATTGACCACCACTTTCGATTTCTCAAAGCGTAATAACAAAAAGCTCTACACCCACGAGTTCATCAAGACCACAACACAATTCTTGAAATTAAATATTCATGCTGATTTTATTTTCTTTTCTAATGCGCTTACCAAGGACAAGTTTCGCAACCAGCTTTTGGCTAAAATCCGGCGAATCTTCAAAATAAGAATTTGGGATGCCAATTATGATTTAGAGCATTTGGGATATCTGATTGATATTCGGGACTGTTCCACCATTTCTGGATTGGAAATGGCATTTTCGGATCGTAATCCCCCATCATTCCGAAAGATTTCCAAATATCTGGAGAAAGAGGGTCTGACATTTTTAAACGAGAAATACTTTCAGGATGTGGTGAACAAAATGATAATTTTCAACCATTAAGTTAAATAATGATATGCAATCAAAAGATTTTAATGATAAGAAGATGCTTGAAGAGGCATATGATGAAATTTTAATAAATGAATTGAATTTGAAAGGAATGCTTGCAGCGGGAGTAATGGCAGGTTCTGGAATGATGGGGGGAGCGCAATCAGATACCATGAAATCTTATACTCCGAAACAATCGGGAATTGAAAATTTGTATTCAAATCAAAGCGCAAAAATTAAGGGGGAGGGTGAATACGTTAATAGTGTTGCTCAATTGTTGGAAAAATCTTTAAATGGTATATCAGGGTCTTTATTGGTAGAAATTATTGAAATAAAGGGAGAAGAATCCGGTTCACAATCAGTTCTTTTGAGTATTAATGGGGACGTAATCGCTTCTTCTCAAGAAGAAGCCGATCAAATGGTTAAAAACATAATATTGAAAACTCTTAAAGATAAAAATATTAGCGTGGTTGGATTAAAATCCTTCCTCACTGGTGCTGATATTAGTGCTGATATTAATTTGGAAAATGTAAAACGTAAATTTAAAATTAATATCAAGGTAAAAATCAAAATTTAATATTTCGTTAAATAACAATATGAGCAAATTTATTGAGATTTTAGAGCAATATGATCCTTCGAACCAATCGAAGATGGATGCTGCATTTCAGGCTAAATTCTTCCTATATGAACAGGAAGTCCCTTTCAGTTCCAAAGGTTCCAAAATCATCCTTCATGATAAAAAAAAGAATATAGATATTATTTTGGAAGCGGTGGGTATGCAAGCTAAAAAAGTGGCGGATGCTGAAGAGGAAAATCAGGAAAAGGAAGTAGATATCGATTCAATGGCTGATAATGCAGCGCAATCATATGATCAAAAATCATTTATTAAGAAAAGACTCCCCACTGCATCAAATAAAGGAGGAAAAATGGTAAGTGCCGCAGTTAAAGATCGAGCGCAGATATTACCACAATTAGCAAATGCTGTAAAGGAGAGAACCAAGACCGTTAAACAACAATTACAGAATTACAGAAGTCAGGTGCAATAATATGAAATCAAAAACCTTACAATTAATCGCAAGATACCAAACCATTTTGGAACAGGATGAACAAAATCCTGAAGGTGGTATGGAACAAGCACCACCCCAAGAAGGGCAAGAAACTGCTCCAGAGATGCCTCCCGAAGAGCCTTCAAATACTATTCCTCTGAGTTCTCCCGCTGAAGTTCGATACATGGAGGATGTCATTCTAGCGGCTCTCATGGAACCCCCTAGCGGCACTGATCGTATTGCTCTAGAAAACATTCTTGATTTGATACGCAGACCTGATAATATCAAGACAATTCAATCATCGGGACAGACTGCCAAAGATTTATATCAATCAAAAGTTCTTCCAATTATCCGTCCTGCACAGCAAGCACAGGATATTCGGGATATTTCTGATCAAATGAGCTAAATAATAATATGAAATTCAAAGGAGAAGAAAATGTCGTGCTTTGGGAATACTATATGGGAAAAAAATTCCAACAGGAGGATGCAGAGGATGATGATTTAATGGATGATAACTTTGAAGATTATTTTGAAGATGACATGGATGATGATCCTGATTTCGGTGAAGATGGATTTGATAGTGAACATGACGATGAACCTCAAGCGCATGGAATGGTTATGGAAATTGAACCAATTGCTTCCGTGGAAGCTCATGAGGTAAATGAGGTTCTGGTAACGGAACTCAAGAAGCTTTCGGAATATGGTAAGCGTCTTTACGATATGAAAGATTCCGCTGATTTTGAGGATTGGATGGTTTCTGCAATCACCATTGCCTCCACATATGTTTCCGATGTTTGGCACCGTCTGGATGCCATGGCTGATTTCGCCAACACTGGTTTTGAACAAAGTGACGATTTTAATAAATGATAAATGAATGAGAAGTTTCAAACAATTCTTTGTGGAAAAAAACATCCTCGGTTTGGAAGAGGAAATCGTAGTTGATGGGGTGGGAACCATTTCTGCCAAATTGGATACGGGTAATGGTGCTTACAATGTTTTACACGGAGAAGACCTTGAGTTCGGAAAAGACAGACAAACCAACCAACCCATAGTAAGATTTACAACCATGAATTCCATACGCTTAGAAAAACCAGTCAAAGATACCATCACTATCAATCTAGGGGGTGTCGATCATACGGAGGAACGCCCAGTTTGTTTATTTGATTGTGCAATTGGGGGTAAGAGATTCCCCAATACGCCATTTTCAATTGGTAATAGAGCGGATAACGATCATAAGGTTTTAATTGGTAAGGGATTTATTGCGAAGCAGTTGGATGCGCTTATCGATGTTGCCCTTAAAAACGTGGCAGATCAAAATTTAACAGCAGATGTCTAATAAAATATCACAAAAAAATTTGCTTGAGGAGGGATTTTGGAATGACTTTACTCAAAATCCAACATCTCGAAAGGTTGCAAAAGTCGCATCTTGGATGGGATCGATTGCTGATACCGTTGCCCCCGAAATTATGAATCCTGTAAGAAAAGGACAGGAATGGTTAAGAAATACAAAAGAAAAAGGACAAAGGGCTGGAATGACGAAAGATGAAATCGCCATGGAATATATTATGGAAGATGGATTCTTTCCAAATCCTCCAGACAATAAAATACGCTGGAATAGTAAAAGAAATTCTGATGGCACATACACCGGAACTATAAAGGTTGGAGAGTTGGAAAATGATCCAACTACGGGGGAGCCGAAGTTGGGTAGAACATTTGCAAACGATAAATCAACTTATATTTTAAAATTCAATCCCAAAGACCGAACCGCCAAACGAATTAAAGGACCAGAAAGACATTTGGCAACCAGCCACGATGAAATTATGGATGCGTTGGAAAAAGCGGGTCATGATGTTGTCAGTAGGTTGCAACACATTACGACAAGACCAAATGGGACTATAACCGGAATTGTGAATATACGCGATAGTAGTGGTAAAACGAAAAAACACAATTTCGTGTATGATACGAACACTGATCAAGTAACAATTACTTGACAAATTGAAATCCAATTGTAAATCTTCTCATACAAGTGAAAATCAAAGCGGTTGATCAATTATTGGATGTATTGTTTGAGGATGGCAATGACCAAATGCTACGAGATGCTGTGGCATATCTAAAGGATAAAATCTGCACACCAAAACATATTTATAAAATGACGGAAAGGGAATTTATGATTACTATGCGACTTTATAGCTGTGTGGAGCGTAGAATTATGCCTGATGATGAGCGTGAAGCGTTCTTATCGGGTGGCGACTCTTATGCTGGGGTTTTTCACTGAGAACTAAATAAAATTATGATTGACATTCCCAAATACTCCAATAAATCTTCTCATGCAAGTGGTAATCAAAGCGCAGGAGGATGAGAATTTCAAATTCATTACAACGGACGAGACGGATGATCTTAAAGATGATTCCCATGTCAGTTCAGTAAACAATGACGATGATGTATTGGTTGGAAGAACTTGGAATAAATGGTATGGTAAATACATGACACCCGAAGAATTGGAAGAAAAGCAAAAACAACAAGAGATACGGGATGAAGAGCTTAAACAAAAATCAATTGAAAGATTGAAAGCAGAAAAAATCGCAGAACAACCCGTTCAACCGGAACCACCTAAACGTAAAGAAGCAACCCTAAACAATAAATCAGGACACGAATGGTTTAATGGAACATCTTGGGGATTGAAATGATAAAAATATCAAAAGTAACATCCAATGACGGATGCTGAGAAAGAATGAGCTTTATATTCTTTATACAATATAAAGCTTATATGTTGTTTAGAAGGTGAACTATACCTTTAAAACCTGAGTTATATGACGAAGAATTGTTGATCTGACAATATCAGATTGATCAAATTTCATACAATGAATATCATTCTTTCTTGAGAATTCGGTGTCAAATGCTTTGTAAACATCTTCAAATCCAGAGTCTCTGATATCTTTCTGGTTTGAGTCGCCCAAGATAAAATATCTAGTGTGACGACCTATTCTGGACAATATACTTACAAGTTCGCCTCGTGTGTCATTTTGCGATTCATCGGTTATCACAGCACATCTATGGAATGTTAAGCCACGGACAAAGTTTACGGGAACTGCTTTTATATATTCATTTGTTAGTAGATGATTTATATCTGTTTTAGATAAAATTTCATTCAGCTTATCCATCATAGGCATCATATATGGCATGAATTTCTCAGTTTCATCGCCTTTCAAATAACCGATGGATCTTGAAGAACTCTCAACAACGGAACGGATATATATTATTTTATCAACGTGACCCGCTTTTAATAGTTCCAATGCTGAAAACACTGCAAGATGCGTTTTTGCACTGCCTGCTGGTCCATCTACAAACACCATATTGGTTTTAGGATTTTGAGTCAAGAAATAAAATTTCTGTTGATTGTCTGTCATGGGGAAGTTATTTCTAAGAACCAGATTTGAGCAATCAAATTGTTTTTTAATGTGTTCAGAAAAATCTTCTGTGACATCTCGTTCCTTCCTCTTGCGAGGTGCTTTTTTAATAGCCATGTATTATTACTTAACCAAAATCGCTTGCAATTCGATAATTGTCTGATAAGTTAATATCATTATGAGAGTAAGTTTCAGCGGAACAAGTTGCACGGGAAAATCAACATTAGTGAAAGCCTTTCTAAAAAAATGGCCGATGTATAAGACCACCGCTAAAACATACCGCAATATTCTAACAGAGAATAATCTGGAACATTCATCGAAAACAAATGCGGAAACACAGCTTTTGATTCTTGACTGGATGACCGAAACATTGGAGGAAAATAAAGATGAAAAACATGTCATTTACGACAGAAATCCCCTAGATAACCTAGCATATTCTCTATATGCTGCGGAAAAAGACCTGATTTCCGAAGAAGTTTTAGGACTCACCGTTGATATCGTTCGTCGTTCCCTTAAAAATCTGGATATTATATTCTGGTTGAAATATGATCCCGCTATCAAAATCGTGAACGATGGGACACGCGACTCCAACCTCAATTATATTCGGGAGATTGATGACATCTTCGCAGGACTTTATGAACAATACTCCGATCATCTGGAGAAAACGCCATTTTTTATTGCTGAAAATTGTCCAGCAATCATTCCGATTGACATGACAAATTTAGATGACAGGATTGAGTGGATTGGGGAGTTCCTTGATCCGAAGGGTAATCTCATTGAGACGGGAGAAAGCGTTCTAGATCCCAAAAATCTGGATATGATGGAACAAATGCTGAAAGACCAAGGACTTTGGATTGAGAAGGATCAGCAATACAAGAATCTTACGGATCAGATCAAGAATTTTAAAATATGAGTGAAAAAATCGGGTTAGGTATTATCACCAAAGACCGTCCACAATTTCTAAAAAAATTGTTGGATAGTATTGATGCGTGTAATTGGTTAGATTTGATAATCATCAATGATGGTGATCCATTTGAATTCCCCGGATATAATTATTATATCCATACAAACGAAACAAATTTGGGAGTTGCAGCATCTAAAAATAAGGCAATGAAACATTTATTGGACATTGGATGTGATCATATCTTCCTAATTGAAGACGATATGCTCATCAAGAACCCCAATATTTTTCAAGCATACATTGACGCTTCCAAGAAGAGTGGCATCCAACATTTAATGTTCGGCTACCACGGTCCTGCCAACAAGAATGGTATCTCTCATGGAACACCTTGTCCCCGATTGGTGGTAGATTATGGGGATTTCTCCCTAGCTTTCAATCAACATTGTGTTGGAGCATTCTGTTACTATTCTCGCAAGTCTCTGGAAGATGTGGGTCTAATTGACGAGAAATTCCGAAATGCTTTTGATCACGTTTCCCATAGTTACGAACTTGCCTTAAAAGGATATTCTACTCCTTATTGGTGGTGGTCTGATATAGCCAATTCCTTGGATTACATTGAAGAGCAAGCGTGTTCAGAGGAAAATTCATCCATCAAGACTCCTGAATCCATGCAGCAATGGAGTAATAATATTCGGAGTTCCATGGATTATTTCAAGGAAAAATTTGGGGTATTCCCATTTGGGGGCGATGGTGTTCCAGATACGATAGAGCAGGAAATATTAACTTTTTTGAAAAACGTGAGACATGAAAACAGACCTTAATAACATTGGCTTAATGATTCACTTCCGTAGGGATGTGGATGACCGCTTTCGCAATCTGGAAATGGTTGTGAAATTCTATCGTGATAATTCTGAGAACCTACAAATCGCCATTCTAAATGACGATAAGGAATTGGATAAGGATTTCAAGAGACTATGTAAGCAATACGATTGCAAGGGTCTTTTCATGGAGAACAACGATGTCTATTGGAGAACGAAGGCATTTAATGAAATGTCTAAGATTCTGGATGTTGAATATTTAATTGCTGGTGATACTGATGTGATTGTTGATCCGAAATATATTCTGGAAGCAAAGGAATTATTCAGAGATAATGTGGGGATTGTGTATCCTTATAACGGGATGTTCATACATTTGAAGCAACCAATGTTTGAAATATTCGCCGTAGGTCAAGCCCTACTTGACCTATTGGACAAATCTCAAACATTGAAACCTATTCCTTATGATCAGGATGAGAATTTTCTGGTTGCCCATCCCCACAGCAAGGGGGGTATGGTAATGTTTAGTAAAAAATCATTTATCGAATGTAATGGATACAACCCCAATTTCAGAGGATGGGGGTTTGAAGATGATGAAATTACAAACAGATTTATAAAAATGGGGTGGGAAATTTCTAGAGTCAATAATGCAGAAGCAATCGCATGGCACCTACCCCATGAAAACACGGTGAGAGAAAAACACCCATATTACAATAATAATTATCAACACTCCGAATATGTTGGTAAATGTTCTGATATTGAGGAATTGAAAACATACATAAAAAATTGGACACTCTAATGATACCAGACCTTTCAATATGTATTCCTTGTTATGAAATGAGTGGAATGGGGGGTTCCCACCTATCTCATTCTTTAAATATTCTGAAATCTCAAGAATGTGATTTTTCCAAAATTGAAATCATAATATCCGATCATTCGTTGGATGATGAAATTAAGAAATGTTGTGATAATTTCAAAGATTTGAACATCAAGTATTTTAAAAATTCGCATGGTCGGGGATCAATGTCGGCAAATTTGAATAGCTGTATTAAGCATAGTTCTGGAAAATATATAAAACCATTATTTCAGGATGACTTCCTCTATCATTCAAAAGCTCTGAAACACATTCTAAATAATTTGGAAGACCCTTGGTATGCCCATGAATACACGCATTTAAACGGCGACACGAATACATATTACCGTCAAAGAACCCCCCATAGCAATAACGATTTCATCAGAGGTATTAATTCATTGGGTCCACCGACTGTGATATATTTCCTCAATGATGATAATTATTTCAATGAAGAACTTTCATATATGATGGATACCGAATTCTATCATAGAATGATCATAAAATATGGTCAACCAACCATTTTGAAAGGTAGTGTTCCGTTGGGGGTGGTGAGAACTTGGTCGGGACAGACAACCCAAGCAACCACACAAAACATGATTGACAATGAGCATAGATACATTAAATCCATATACAACAATATATGATTACGACAAACTTGACAGGAAATTTAGGAAATCACATGTGGCAATATGCCGTGTGTAGAACCATAGCAGAACATAAAGGTTATGAATGGGGAATTAAGTCTTCTCCTACTCATGATTATTTCAGTGGGGATAACCAGATGAAATTTATGAATGTTGATTTTGGAAAGCCTATTGAGGGTATAACCAACCAATTCCATGAGAGATGGATAAACATTCACCACGTTGATCCGGTCAACGTTACTGTTTTGGATAAGCGTCTTTACGATATTGAAGACAACACGATAATGTTGGGTGATAACGGTGCATTTGGGGGATTGTTTCAATCGGAAGATTATATTATCGATAGGAGATCGGATGTGTTGGAGTGGTTCACCATCAATGATGATTATAGAAAAAAATATAATGACCAATTGGTAGAGATGGGAATTTCTTTGGATGATGATCTATGCGTAATCAATTTCAGAGGTGGGGAATATATCTACTTACCCCGCGTTTTAGTTAGAAGAGAATATTGGAGAGATGCTATAAATCACATGTTGGGAATCAATCCCAATATGAAATTCCTAATTGTCACAGACGATATCCCCACTGCTAAATCGTTCATGCCTTTCGAAATTCCGGCAATTCACGTTGATGTTGGATTCGATTTTTATGTCGTCAATCAATCCAAATGGTTGATCATATCAAATTCATCTTTTGGATGGTGGGCAGCGTGGTTGAACACTAAATGTGAAAAAACAATCGCTCCGAAATATTGGGCAAGACATAACGTGAGTAATGGGTATTGGGCAACAGGGGATGTATATTCTAGATTTTTTAATTATATTGATCGTGATGGAAATATATTTAGTTATGACGAGTGTAAAGAAGAAGCTCAACAATTTTACAAACAACACAATATATTATGAGAAAAATCTATGACTGCTTTATATTTTTTAATGAATTAGATTTATTAGAACTTCGCTTCAATATACTAGATGAATATGTTGATTATTTCGTGTTGTGTGAGGCAGATGTCACCCACAGTGGTATTCCGAAAAATTATATTTTTGAAGATAATAAAGAGAGATTTTCCAAATTTCTCCATAAAATAATTCACATTAAAATTGATGATATTCCAACAGATTTCACGAACCTTCCAACAATAGATACTCCCAAATCATTCGATGAAGAATGTTTGAAAGATATATACCAATTCATAAGGGATACCAAATTATTTATTCATAACATACACCCCCATTACGGGAGAGATTTCTTTCAGAAAGAATCTGTAAGAAGGGGATTGAAGAATTGTTCGGAAGACGATATCATCATATTGTCTGATTGTGATGAAATCCCGAATCCCGAAGTTTTGTTGACAGTTAATAAATTTATAGACACTGAACCATTCTTTACTCTCCAACAAACCACGTATTATTACTATATGAATCTGTTAAAAGAGCATAATTGGAGAGGTTCGCGCATCGGTAGGTATAAAAATATCAAGCATTATTCATTTAATGAATTACGCGCACAGCGAAATTGTGAGGTATCAAAGGGGGGGTGGCATTTTAGTTTCATGGGAGGACGAGAAGAAGTAAAAAACAAGATAAAATCGTATTCCCATCAGGAACTCAATAATCCAGATATTCTCAATAAAATTGATTTCAACATTGAAAATAACATTGATCCATTTTCCAGAAGCAATCTTGAATTGGTTCCAATTGACGAATCATATCCAAAATATTTGTTGGATAACATTTATAAATATCACCACATGATCAAGCAATAATTATGATTAATCTATCGAATGTTACGCTGATTGCTATGACATCTGTGAAAATTCCACAGACCATAAAAGCATTACAATATAGTATGCGCGGTATAAATTTTGGAGCGGTTAAAATCGTTTCAGATATCAAACCGGAAAATCTTCCAGATGGAATAACCCATGAATATGTTGAAAAAATCTCAAATATAGATGAGTGGAATTATTCCATAATTTATAAATTGGGGAAGTATGTCGATACGGAATTTTTGATGTTGATTCATGATGATGGGTTCATCATTCATCCTGAAATGTGGAGAGATGAATTCTTGGACTACGATTATATTGGCGCACCTTGGCCGCTTCCAAACGATGATTTCTCGTATAGGGACATAAATGGCGAATTGATTCGGGTTGGTAACAGCGTCTCCTTGAGAAGCAAGAAGCTCACGGATTTGGCCTCAGAATTGAACTTGGAATGGAAATCGTTCCACGGGTTCAGCAACGAGGATGGATTCATATGCGTTAATTATCGTCATATATACAAGGAATACGGGATGAAATTCGCAGATATCGATGTTGCCAAATACTTCTCCCATGAACTTATGATTCCTGAAAATGTGGGGATCGTTCCATTTGCCTTCCATGGTAAGAAGGGTATTTTTGATTAACATTGATAATAAATATACTGATACTCATGATAACTATAATATCTATTTTTGATAAACATGA
>Ga0209353_10002181_pt1 | contig 10779 bp, 10 predicted proteins | sample LauGreSpBDMM15SD_2_FD_187561 | JGI IMG/M metagenome (GOLD analysis project Ga0209353, IMG submission 187561) | Freshwater lake microbial communities from Lake Michigan, USA - Sp13.BD.MM15.SD (SPAdes) (version 2) | ecosystem: Environmental > Aquatic > Freshwater > Lake | place: Lake Michigan...
GGATTCATATTCGCCGCGGCGAACACGAGTTCGAGTCTCGTTCTCGCTACAAAGAGGTTTAACTATTTATTTAGTTGACCTCTTTTTTATTTCAACACATGCTTATTGAAGGAAAATTTGGATTCAAATGGCACAAGTCTTCGCAAAAGCTCAAGACTTGCGCCAGACAAACTAAAGACATAATCCATTAAAAAATAACAACAAAAGTCTGAAGACTTTAATGATATATGGCACAAGTCTTCGCAAAAGCTCAAGACTTGCGCCAGACAAACTTCAGACTTCATCCATTTGAAAAATTACCATACCCGACATACTACAAAAGCCTACCGAATTTTCGGGAGGCTTTTTTATGGCCTTGCCCGTTCACCAAGTTCGATAGCTTGCATGTTGCTGATTACACCAACATTGATTTCGAACCTAATGATTGTTTTCATTTTGTGAAATCCGTGCACTCCTGCAGCACCAGGATTGATGTACAACATTTTACCGAATTGTACATCGGACATTACCCTTAAAATATGAGAGTGACCGCAAATGAATATATCAGGTTGCTGATTTTGTAACAAAGCTTTTACTTCCGGAACATATTTTCCTGGAGCACCACCAATGTGTGTCATGATTATTTTTTTTCCTTCACAAACAAAATTCAATACTTTAGGATGAACCTGACGAATGGTAGAGTCATCAATATTCCCATAAACACCTTTCAGCGGTTTAAATTGGGCTAATCTATCTGACAATTCTATGGTACCAAAATCTCCTGCGTGCCAAATTTCATCACAATCTTTGAAGTAATCAAAAACCTTTTCATCTAAAAATCCGTGTGTATCTGATATTAAACCTATTCTCATTTTATTCTTATTTTGAATGAGCGAATATATTGCTAATTTGAAAGATGTTTATAATTTTGTTGAATTAAAAACAGCTACCTAACGAATTAACTATAAAAAATCAACTATGAAAAAGATACTTTTAGCAACATCATTTATAGTCATTTCAATATTCAGTATAAATGCTCAAACGCTTTCTTCTACCGTAAATAGTGCTTTGGCAACTGTTCCTCCATTAGAACCTACTGATTCTCTGGTTTTGGTAAATATATTGATTACCGATTATGAGAATATTCCAGAAGCTGAGGCATCATTCACGATTGAATCACCTGAATTAAAATTCAAAACCAAAGCTGTCACCGACGTGGAAGGAAGATTCCAGATATTGTTGCCTAAAAATTCTGAGTACGCTGTGTACATTGACAAATTTGGACACACTTTTGCCTTCGACGGTAAATCAAAAGAAAAAATGAAAATCCCTGGCCCTGAAGGATTAACAGAGTTTGAACAAACTTTTCAAATCAAACTCATTACTACTTATTACGGTAGTTTTTCTTTAGAAGGGGTTAATTTTGATTCAGGAAAATCAAATATCAAACCTGAATCAGAAGAGAAACTCAACAAATTGGCCGTTTATCTCAAACAAAACGTAACACTAAAAGTTGAAATTGGAGGACACACCGACAATGTAGGTGACGACAAAAAAAACATGACCTTATCACAACGCAGGTGTGATTCAGTAAGAGAGTATTTAGGCAAAAAAGGAATTAACCCTTCAAGAGTTTTACCAAAAGGTTATGGAGAATCCAGACCAATTGCAGACAATGTGACTCCAGAAGGAAGGGCTAAAAACAGGAGGATTGAAGCTAAAATAATTGAGAAATAAAATCAATATCAATATCAACAAAAAAGCCTCCCGAAATATCGAGAGGCTTTTTTTATTTCATTTCTTTGAGTAAATCTTCAATTTCATGATCAATATCATAAGTATCAATGATGGATGGGTCTAAAGCAACATCCCCTTTTGAATCTAATAAAAAAATAGATGGCAAATACCTGACATTATAGTTTACCCTTACATTACTCATTTTTCCGTTGTCTGAAAACAATTGCACACCTGTAGGATTTCTTTCTTTTATAAAATTCTCCCAACGGGTTTTGTCTTTGTCTGTAGAAACCTGTATAAAAACCACATTTTGATTTCCTTCAAATTGTTTTTTCAATTTATTCACGTCTTTCATTCGTTTCATACATGCTCCACACCAGGTGGCCCAAAATTCAACATAAACGACCTTACCTTGATATGCACTTAATTTATGAAACTGGCCATTCATGTCCACCAACTCAAAATCAGGGGCTTTATAGGGTTTAAAAGTATTTTTTCCTTCATTGCCTCCATCAAATTGAGCGTAACTTAACGTTGAACAGCATAACAATACCAACAAAACGAAAATCCATTGCTTATTCATAATTCTAAATATTTATAAGGGGAAATGAAAATAGTTGACAAGTTTACGGTTAACTGTTTTCTAGTTAACTTCTTCTAAATTTTCAGGTATATCCCAAGTCAATACAGGATTGTAACTTAAATGTCCTTGTTTAATTTCTAAAGGCGAATTAATATTATTGTGATACAATTGCCCTGTTCCCAAACCCTGGTGATTTTTAGGATGCAGGTAAGCAGTAAATTGAGCAATGGCATTTAATCCTATGTTTGATTCTAATGCTGAGGTTATCCACCAGCCAATTCCCATTGTTTCTGCCATTTCTATCCACCGATGTGTGACCATCATTCCTCCCAAAAGGGCTGGCTTTAAAATTATGTATTGGGGCTGAATGGTTTTTAACAGGTTAAATTTTTCTTCCTCTGAAAATACGCCAATCAATTCTTCATCCAAGGCGATCGGAATTGGTGTTTGTGTACACAAAGTCTTCATTGAATCTAGCTGTCCAGCTTTAATTGGCTGTTCAATGGAATGAATTCCAAATTGAGCTAATGTATTCAGTTTACCCAATGCTTCTTGGTATGAAAATGCACCATTTGCATCTACCCGAATCATCATGTCTTGTTCAGCATAATCATTTCTGATACTAGCCAACAAGTCACATTCCTGTTTAAAATCTATGGCGCCAATTTTAATTTTAATACAATTGTAACCTTCTTCAATTTTCTGAGACAATTGCTCCTGCATAAAACCCTTATCTCCCATCCAAACCAAACCATTGATTGGAATGGATAAGTTTCCTTTTGTAAATCCGGTTTCAAACAAATCGCGTTTTCCTCCGGATTGCAAATCAAACAAGGCTGTTTCAAGACCAAACCTGATGGCAGGAAAAGGTGCAGGAATTGCCTGTTCGACACTTAATATAGGGTTTTCAGAAAAGTGATTACAATAGTAAATAAGCTGTTGTTCAATATCAACAACATCGTCAAAACTCAAATTAGGAATGATATTGACTTCGCCCCAACCAACTACATCAGACTCCTCCTCCTCGTACACTTTTAGCAACCAGCTCATTTTATCATTCAACACCCCACGAGAAGTGCCTGCACTAAACTTAAACTGAAGAGGAAGTCTGAAGATTTTGATTTGAAGCATTTTTTTGTTAGTTATAAATGTTGAGTTTTGAGTGTTTAGTATTTTTTAGATAACTAAACATTTTCAAGACAATATTCATTCTCTTTACTCTGGACGCTGTACTCTTTACTAAAAACTCAACACTCATAACCCAACACTAAACAAGGTGATCCCAGCCTTGAGCCTTAATTGGATATTGGTTTCCTTTTTTTGAAATCATAATTACCCCTTTCGCTTTTTCGGTAATATATCCGATAGTGGTAATGTCTTCGTGGTTTTTAAGTTTTTCGAAATCTTTCATTGAAACGGTAAAAAGCAGTTCGTAATCTTCTCCACCGTTCATTGCTGCTGTAGTTGGATCAAGTTTAAAATCAAAAAGGGTTTGTTCTGTATCGTGTGTAATGGGCAATTTGTCTTCGTACACATAAGCACCTACTCCTGAAGCATTGCAGATATGCAGTATTTCAGAAGCCAAACCATCAGAAATATCAATCATTGAAGTAGGTACAATTCCTAAATCTTTTAATTCATGAACAATATCAGTTCTTCCTTCAGGTTTCAGCAAGCGTTTGATGACATAATCCTTGCCTTCTAATTCAGGCTGCATTTCAGGATTGGCACTGTACACTTCTTTTTCCCTCTCCAAGATCTGTAAACCGGCATAAGCAGCTCCCAAATCACCTGAAACACAAATTACATCGTTAACTTTTGCACCACTTCTGTAAGCAACTTCTGATTTTTTTGCCGTTCCAATAACTGTGACAGAAATCATTAATCCTCTTTGTGAAGAAGTGGTATCACCTCCAACCAGATCAACTTTGTAATTTTCACACGCCAGGCGAATCCCCTTGTACAATTCATCAATTGCCTCTACAGAAAACCTGTTACTGATGGCAATACTCACCGTGATTTGTTGTGGAATGCCATTCATCGCCGCCACGTCTGATACATTGACTGCAACAGCCTTGTAGCCCAAATGTAACAAAGGAGTATAGGTCAGATCAAAATGAATTCCTTCTAATAAAATATCCGTAGATATTAAAGTTACCTCGGTTTTGCTTTTTTCTATCACCGCACAATCGTCACCAATGCCTTTGAGGGTACTTTTTTGTTGTTTTTCTGCTTGTTGAAGTTTGATTCTGTCTATCAATCCAAATTCTCCAAGGGTGCTCAATTCTGTTCTCATAGTTTATTGTTTGTACTTTATGTACGTCTATTATTTTTTATTCTACTTGACTTTGTACCAACTCTATCAACACACCGCCGGTAGTTTTAGGATGCAAAAAACAAATCAGTTTGTTGTCAGCTCCCTTTTTGGGAATATCATTCAACACTTCAAAACCAGCAGCTTTTAACCTGTCCATTTCCTGATAAATATCATCCACTTCAAGAGCAATATGGTGCATGCCATCTCCTTTTTTATGGATAAATTTTGCGATAGCACTATCTTGGGAAACACTTTCCAGCAATTCAATTTTGGTACCTCCTAGTTGTAAAAAATAAGTTTGAACACCTTCTGAAGCCACCAATTCTTTTTTGTAAATGGAAGTACCCAAGATAGTTTCAAAAACCTGAACAGTTGACACTAAATCACTGACAGCTATAGCGATATGATCAATATATTTTACCACAACTATTGTCTTAAATGAATAATGCTAAAGATACTCAATGTAATTTTAAATTAAGTAAAAATTTATTGGAACAAATTTCAAACTTTTATCTTTTTTATGGAGTTATGACCACAAAAGTATTTAATTTTGTTGGTAAAATTGGTAGAATTATGATCTCAATTACAGAAAAAGCAAAAACGCACGTCCAAGAACTTCGAATAAAAGAAGGCTATGGTGACGAATATAATATCAGGGTATCGGTGAAAGGTGGTGGTTGTTCAGGTTTGATGTATGACCTGGATTTCGACAAAGAAACTTCACCAGCCGATCAAATTTTTGAAGACAAGGGAATCAAAATATTTGTAGACAAAAAAAGTTTACTCTATTTATTAGGAACAACTTTAGATTTCTCTGATGGCTTAAATGGTAAAGGCTTTCAGTTTGTGAACCCAAATGCAAGTCGTACCTGTGGTTGTGGAGAAAGCTTCGCCGTATAGTGAAATAGTGTTGAGTGCTTAGTGTTGAGTTTTTAGTATTTCTACAACTCAAAACTAAGCATTCATTTTTTTTACTGTTTGATATTCGATTTTATAAATCATTTCTTTACTCAACATTCAACACTCAACACTTTTAAAATTTCCCCAACTATAAAACGTCCTGCTTTTCCATCACCAAATACAGGAGGAAAATCATCTTTGAAGTTTTGTTTCAGAAAATCATAAGCATCCACAATTTTTTGTTTGTCAGCATCTGCCAAGATACAATTGCCATTTGCCAACAATTCTACCCATTCTGTTTCAGCCCTTAAAACAATACAAGGCTTTTTGAAAAAGTATGATTCCTTTTGTACGCCACCAGAATCTGTAATCACCATTTCCGCTTTTGATTCGAGCAAAGTCATTTCCAGGAAAGCAACGGAATCTATGATTTTGAAGTATGTATTGGCATAAATATCCTCCAACAATTCCGTACCTATATTTTGAACCAACAATTTTGCCGTTCTAGGATGTAAAGGCAAAACGATAACCGTATGGTTATATTTCGATATATCATTCAATGCCTGAAATATTGCGGTCAATCTTTCAGGGCTATCAGTGTTGTTATTTCGGTGAATGGTTGACAAAATGAATTCCCCTTCACCCAAACCAAGTTGCTGAAGTATATCCACTTTCTTTGCCGCCAATTGAGAAAAATACTGAGAATTGTCATACATCACATCTCCACAATGGAATACCTTAGGATTATTGGCATTGTAAGGTGGTAAATTATCAGTTTTAAAACCTTCATTCATAAGGTTTTGAAAACCTGTAAGCGTTGGAGAAAACAACAATGTAGCCACATGGTCAGTCAAAATCCTGTTGATCTCTTCAGGCATTGCTTTGTTAAATGAACGCAAGCCAGCTTCTATATGCGCCACCGGTATTTGGATTTTAGATGCGGCAATAGCTCCCGCCAAAGTAGAATTGGTATCTCCGTATAAAACCACAAAATCAGGCTTTTCAGTAAGTAATACTTCTTCTATGGCTTTGATCATGTCACCCGTTTGGGCACCATGAGAAGCAGAACCTACATTTAATTTATATTGAGGTGGCGTAATTTCAAGTTCTTCAAAAAACACTTCCGACATGTTATGGTCATAATGTTGCCCAGTATGGATAATTATTTCCTGAACAAGATGGGCATATTCATTTTTAATTACCCGGCTAATAGCTGCAGCTTTGATAAATTGAGGCCTCGCTCCTACTATGGTTACAATTTTATACATGACAGGTTTTAAAAACATTAGGCTGAATAGCATTCAATTTTCAAATATAGCAGTATAGTTTGTATTTAGAAGAATAAGGTCTGTTTTTGAAACCATTAGCATAAAAACAAAATAATACTAAATTCACAGAATAAGGCCTCATCCCAACCCTTCTCCTAAAGGAGAAGGGCTTTACATTCCGATAATTTTTATTCTTAATTTCTTAAAACAAGCAGATTATTTATGAATTAATCACAAATTTATGATTGATGTCTAACTCCCTCTCCTTTGGAGAGGGTTGGGGTGAGGCTTTTTAAGCAAATTTATATTAATGCTTTTGCCGTTTGTTTTTGAAACGCATAGCTTAAAAAATCGAGTAGGTAGGAGGATTACTCCTCCGCGCGCTCACACAAACGTACATGCTCACGCAAACGGCGGTTTTGACAATTCAATAGTTGTCATTCTTTTATTTTTTTACTCAATTTAATGACGGTATGGAATTTCGTTAGAATTGAAAATTTACTCTTGTCAAAACAAGACTTTCATCTCAATGACATTTAAAACAACGCCTGAAAAACCTTTTTACTTTGCAATAATTCGTGCTTTTATCTTTTTTAACAACAATAAGTATCTGTCCACTTGACAGCTGCAAAATACTCTAAACAGTCATCTTCTGTTTTACATTTCTCCACGGATTCAAGTGTTTTACACCTGTAAATTTACACCTTGTCATATTAAAATCAGAGATACAGAAAATCACCAATTTGTGCGAACTAAACGCGTATACCTATTATTCTAAATTGCAAACGTAAAATCAAGTAAAATTAAGTATATTTTTACTTCGTTGAATAATGCGAATAAAATACTACACCATTAAATTTGTTACAAGCCCCAAGCCTCTGCTACCGCTTTGTAAAAGATTTTCCCAACCGCCATATTCAATCCTTTTGCCAATTCGAGGTTATCGTCACAGGCTTGTTTCCAACCTTTGTTTGCTACTTGTAAAACATAGGGCATAGTGGCATTGGTCAAAGCTGTGGTAGAAGTAAATGGTACCGCACCTGGCATATTGGCTACACAATAATGCAAAATTCCATCCACCATATAGGTGGGATTGTCGTGCGTTGTTGGTTTACAGGTTTCTATGCATCCACCCTGATCTACCGCCACATCAATGACAACCGCTCCAGGTTTCATCAAACTTAACATAGCCCTGGAAATCAACACAGGCGCTTTTGCACCAGGAATCAATACGGCACCTACAATCAAATCTGCTTGCTTGGCTTGTTCTAAAACGTTATAGCTATTCGAATATAAAGTCGTTACGTTGGCTGGCAATATTTCAGAAAGTTGGCGTAATCGGTTTAAACTTACGTCCATGATGGTGACAATTGCTCCCAATCCTGCGGCCATTCTTGCGGCTTGTGTGCCCACAATTCCTCCACCTAAAATCAACACATTTGCGGGGTTTACTCCAGGAACACCTCCTAATAAAATCCCCCTGCCACCCATGCTTTTTTCAAGGTACTTGGCTCCTTCCTGTATAGACATTCTCCCAGCGACTTCCGACATTGGAATTAATAAGGGCAAACTTCTGTCCGCTTTTTCGACCGTTTCATAAGCCAGGCAAACTGCTCCTGAAGCCAACATGGCTTTGGTCAGTTTTTCGGAAGAAGCAAAATGGAAATAGGTAAAAATAGTGTGGTGAGATTTAATCAAATCGTACTCTTGTTCCAAGGGTTCTTTTACTTTCAAAATCAATTCACAAACCTCAAAAATAGCTTGTGGCGTGGCTAAAATTTCAGCCCCGGCAGCGACATAATCTGCATCTAAAAATCCAGAACCTGAACCAGCATTGGTTTCTATATACACTTCATGACCAGCATTATTAAGTTCATGCACACCAGCAGGTGTTATGGCAACTCTATTTTCACATTTCTTAATTTCCTTAGGGATGCCAACTTTCATAAATGTTAATATTTAAACGTCAGAATACACTCATTACGCATTTTTTTAGTTTAGAGTTCAGCGCAAAGAGTTTAGGGTTCAGTGTTCTGAGTTAAACTAAATTTCATTTACTAAACACTCGTAAATCAACACCAAAAACTAAATTCAAAATTCAAAATTCAAAATTCAAAATTTAACATTAAATTTCGTCGTATGCCCAATCAATACGGTCTTTCATGTCTTTCAAGAGGATGCCTTGTTTTTTGAGTGTCGCACGAATTTCATCCACTTTGGCGTAATCTTTATTGTTTTTTGCTTCTTTGTAAAAATCTAATAACACAAGAATCAATTGATTGGTATCGGCCGTATTTTCTTCTACCAAACCAAGTACGTCTCCAACTATGGCGGTGTACTGTTGTTTCATAAAGTTGAAATTTGCCTCAGAAACATTGGTAATACTTGCAGGAGCGGTATAAAAAGCATTTATTTTTTTCAATAAATTGAACAAAGCCGCAATGGTCATGGCCGTATTCATATCGTCATTCATTCCTAAAAGCAAATCTTCATTTAACTTTTTTAATTCTGCTTCAGCAGCATCATTCACCATTGTACCCTCAGGATTGGCATAATTTAAACCTCTCAGGATTCTTAAACCATTCATTAGTTTTAAATAACCTTTCTGTGCCGCATGAAGGGCTTCGTTTGAAAAGTCTAAGGTACTTCTGTATTGTGCCTGAAGAATAAAGAAACGGATCGTCATAGGGCTATACGCACGGTGTAACAAATCATGTTTTCCAGAAAACAATTGGCCAAGGGTAATGAAATTCCCCAATGACTTGCCCATCTTTTGTCCATTGATGGTAATCATGTTGTTGTGCATCCAATACTTTGCCGGAGCGGTATGGTTACAGGCTTTAGACTGTGCAATTTCACTTTCATGGTGCGGAAACAATAAATCCATGCCACCACCATGAATATCAAAATGGTCACCTAAATATTTTTTACTCATGGCCGAACATTCAATATGCCAACCAGGAAAACCATCGCTCCAAGGAGAAGGCCAACGCATGATATGTTCAGGAGAAGCTTTTTTCCAAAGTGCAAAATCAAGCGGAGAGCTTTTTTCTGACTGTCCGTCAAGTTCGCGCGTGGTGTTCAATAACTCATCTATTTTTCTACCCGACAACTCACCATATTCATTCGAAGCCGCATATTTATTTACATCAAAATACACACTACCCCCTGATTCATAAGCTAATCCTTGTTCAACCAAAGACTGAATCATGGTCAACTGCTCTACGATATGCCCAGAAGCCAAAGGCTCAATACTTGGAGAAAGTACATTTAATTTTGACATGTCCTGGTGGTAACTATTCATGTAAAAATTCGCTACCTCCATCGGTTCCAATTGAGACAATCTTGCCATTTTAGCAATTTTATCTTCCCCTTCGTCAGCATCATTTTCCAAATGTCCCACATCAGTGATGTTACGTACGTAACGTACTTTATAACCACTAAAAGTCAGGTACCTGAAAATAATATCAAAGGTAATGGCTGACCTGGCGTGTCCTAAATGCGCCTCACCGTAAACGGTAGGTCCACATACATACATACCCACGAAAGGCGCATGAATGGGTTCAAAAATTTCTTTTTTGTGAGAGAGTGTGTTATAAACTTGAAGAGGTGTAAGCATAGCTGTAAAGATATAAAATGTATTTACAAGAAAAAAAAAACGTTGAGTTTTGAGTGCTTAGTGTTGAGTTTTTAGTAAAAAAAATACTAAACAAGCTACATTCAAAGTTGTCGGCCTCATCCCAAACCCTTCTCCAAAGGAGAAAGGCTTTACATACCAATAAATTTCAACCTTAATTTCTTAAAACAAGCAGATCATTTATGAATTAATCACAATTCGAGATTGTTGCACGGTAAAATTTGCATAAATATTTTCATAATATATTGATTATTTGTATATTGAAGAGTGAAACGAAATACAATACAGATGAGCTTTAGTACTACTTATGTTGAAAAACGTACTGCTAAAAACAGGTTTTTCAATCAAATAAATATTA
>Ga0209353_10002183_pt1 | contig 10777 bp, 13 predicted proteins | sample LauGreSpBDMM15SD_2_FD_187561 | JGI IMG/M metagenome (GOLD analysis project Ga0209353, IMG submission 187561) | Freshwater lake microbial communities from Lake Michigan, USA - Sp13.BD.MM15.SD (SPAdes) (version 2) | ecosystem: Environmental > Aquatic > Freshwater > Lake | place: Lake Michigan...
ACATCTTGGTCATACTGATCACGCAAACGATACGCTGCACGATCAGAAGCCATCTGCATGAAGTTCACATGTGAGTGAGCTGCTTCGATGTCATCAATCTTGAAAGCGTAGTAGTTAGCTTGGTCAACAACCAAGGTGAAGTCTTCATCATTCAGATCTTGAGCAGTGATCTGTGTGCCACGGGCGTAGCTTTGAACAGACACTTCAGGTTCTTTAATGATTTTGACACTGTCGCCCATGTTTGCGATTTCACCAAAGTAATCGTTATTGGTGATGTCTTCAACAGTAGACGCTTTACGGAATGCAAGTTGTACTTGCTTGCTATAGATTACGGGCGAAAAATTACCATTAGGTAAATTTCCGTGACCGGATGCACTTGGAAAAGCCATTTTAATATCCTCCTAGATATGTGTTAGGCATATAATTAAATACGCTCAACATCACCACAGAGGCTGTATTTGATGGGTGTGTACAGAACAGGGATGCCTCCACTTGTCTATACAGGCCAACAAACTTCAGGTTGTTCTGACAGTTTATTGTTTTGCGTGACAGATAACTCTATGGGGTAGTGTAGCTAGCATGTGTACGGCCCATAGGAGCAAGACTAGATACCTAGTCCTGCTTAAAGTTATACCAGTTGTTTCAGGTTTGTCAATACTTAACGAGCGTTTCCGCTAATATCGTATACAAACTTCCCTGATTGTAATGCTTTAGCAATAGCTTCTTGGTTCTTTTCATATTCAAAGGTAGACATTTTACTTACCTGTGACTCATAAAAGACACCATCTTTGCTTTCGCCAGTAGGTGCAGAACGACTACCCCGAGTGTTTACACTTTCAGCAGCACTCTTATCTGGGGTGGCCTTCTTAGCCTTAATACCTTTATCAGCTTTGTACAAGTCGATGGCACGGGCAGCAGCCTTAGCATCATTCTCATTATCATACAAAGCATCCTGCACCCACTTAGGTTGTTCATCAACCCATGTATGGAACTCATCATCATCACGAATAGCATCAAAGTCTGGATGCAGACGCATCAATTCAGCTTCTGCTTTGTCTTTAGATGTCTGATGCTCACGTTCATCTAGCTGTTTGAATCTCTCATCCAAAGCTTTGGTTTGTTCCTTAGCTTTCTTAATTGCAATGGTTTCAACAATCTTTGCAACATCAGGATATTGAGCAGCCCACTCATTTAATTCTTCTTCACTCTTAGGAAGCTTGATTTGTTTCTCTGTGCTTTGCTGTAGCTGAGAGCGAAGCTCATCAATCTGTTTCTGCAAAGTAGTTTGCTGTTGCTGAGAATGTCTACGCAGATCTCCATAACGCTTCTTAAAGCTTTTCTCTTCTGCATTTAAGTTACTATCGTCACCATCATTATTATCTTCTGGTGGATTGTTCTTATCTTCAGCCAATTTCTTAAGCTCTGCTTCCTCTTGTTCAATACGATCTTTGTTAGCATTACGCTTACCAAAGGGAGAGAAAGCCTGAGCTTGTTGATTCTGATTAATTACCGCTTCTGTCATAACATACCTTTAAGTTGGGGCTAACTGTAGCTGCATAGCAGGGAGATAGGTAGCCATATGGTGGGAAATTGTTGATACTCACCAGCCCACCTCTGGCTTGAGTATGCTAATTATATAGTATTATTTCTTAGAAGCAATGCCTCTTTTTTGAGCAAGTGTTGGTTTCTTTGTACGCTTAGCAACAAGGCCACCTTTAGCCCACCCGGGAGAGCCACTTGTTGCAGCACCAGCACTACCATCACCATCACCATCATTACTTGCGTCAGCGGCAGTTGCAGCAGCATTATTGGCAGAGACAGCAGCAGCATCAGCAGCATTAGCAGCATTAGCCGCAGGTCCAGAGTCAGCATCATCTGCGTCAGCAACTGCAGCAACTGCAGCAGCATTATTGGAAACAGCAGCATCAGAAGGACTAGCAACAGCATCAACAACAGAAACATCATTAATAGCTGCATTAGGATTTGTAACTGCTGAAATAGCATTCGCAACGGCTCCAATGGCAATACCAATTGCAGAGTTACCAATGGATGTACCTGAAGGACCACCAACACCAGAACCAGTGCCTACAGATGCACCACCCTCTGGACCTGTTGGACCATCACCACCAGACTCAATTGTCTCTGTGGCTGTAACAACACTATCTTTCTTATCATCAGTCTTCTTAACCTCAGCTAAGAATTGATTAGCTGTACCAGCAAACTCATATCCAGCAGGAATAGCTATGGATGGCTTATCGTTAAAGAAGGTGATGTACATAATTCTACCTTCGGCATTCTTATAAGCCCTAACATCCAATGCTGGATTGGTAATGGAAGTTTTAGGAATGTTATATTTAGCTAAGTAGTCTGTGCCGGGTTCAGCAAAACCACCAGCAGCAAACCTTTTCTCACCCCTGTTATCCATATCCACTTCTTCCATGATGTCATCAACTTCAGAAGTGAAGCCACCATCATCCTCATGCAAAGCTTCTGGGTTAGACACCTCTTGAGAATTTCCCATCTGACCAATCTCATTCATGCGAGACAAGCCTTGCTTAGCTTCATCACGAAGCTTCATCAATCTTTCAAGACCAATGTAACGTACAACATCAGCAGGAATAACAAACTCACCTTCACTGAGCTTAGCATCAATGTCATCCCTCACTTCGTTCTGTAAAGAACCCGGAGGAACATCGTTACCTGACACAGGATCTACTGTGCCACCTTGATCATTCATGCCGCCTTCAGCGAATAGTGTATTCATATCTTTCACAGCACCTCCTTGTGCATAGTTGTTAGATTCTTCAGGTATTGGAAACTTCTCATTGCCAGTACTAGATGCAAATGGACTCATACCTTTATCAATTCTAAATTTTGCCCATGATTCAGCTTTATCATAAATATCATCAGTGGGTTTTTCGCCCTTTAATAAAATATCAAGTTCTGATTTAGACAGGGTTGGAACAATTAATGGGTATTCTACTTTTTTACCTTGGTATTCAAATTCAGAAGATAGCTCTGTAGAACTATCACCATCTGGTCTTTTCAAGTCACCAAAATATCCCTTACCTTTAGGTGAGATAGAACCATGTCGCATCCCATAAGGAGCAACTCCTTGTTCAGTAAAGTTATCTTTCGACATTAACCTCATCCTTTAGATGTTTTAATCTGCGTAAAGCAGCAACGGCTCCTTGAGCCTTTCCAATTTCACGAACATCAGTAGCTTGTTCTAAGTTCTTATGCTGCTGAGCAATCTCAGCATCAAGCAATTCTTGGAACGCTTCCCATGTAGCGTTAGTGTTTACAAAGCCTTTAAGCTTGGGGAGGTACGGCTTGGACATTACCAGCAAATCCTTGTTCACCCGGCACTGGTGCAGCACCAATACCAATATTTCCACCACCACCACCAGTCATATCAGATACTGGGGGTGGGCCACCTTCAGGACCAGCAACAGGAGGAGCACCCTCTACTGGAGCAGGAGCTGTAGCTTGTTGCATCAGCAAAGCTTGACGCATTGCCTCATCCATATTGTTAGTCACCTTATCAGGATCTAAGTCCATGCTCTTAGCAATCTCACGAATGATGTATGGAAACTTAGCAAACGGCATCAAGGCTGGAGAACTTGCAATCTGCAAGAACTGCATCAAGCGTTGACTCCTCACCTCATTAGCCATCAAGCTCTCTGTACCTCTAGCCGTAACTTCCAAGTCTCCTTTAATGCTTTGATCAAAATCAAACTGCATATTGAAACTAAAGAAAGCCTTACCCAAAGGAGCTAACAAATAATCATCCACATTCTTGATGATGGTTTTAACACTGCCAGATGCAGCATTCATCAACATAGAAATACCAGAGGCTGTTCTGCCTACACCACTCACACCTGTCTGTCCATGTGCAAAGGATGGCATACCTGTTGATTCATCAGCAAGCTGTCGTGCCTTATCAAACAGTTGTAAGTTCTCTGCAGCCACATTCGGAAACTTAGTTCCAAACAAAGACTGACCGGGAGCACCACCCTGTCGCCTAAACACTTTACCCGGATAGACAGACATGTCTTGACCGGGAACGAGATTGGTTTCATCAACCTCGAATACAAGGTTGCCAGACAACACTGCATTATCTACAGCCATACGCATAAAACCATTCATGAGGGTCTGGGTGTCGTCCATGTTTTCGGCAACACCAATGCCAAATAGAGAGTAGGGGTTTAATTCGCAAGGAGCAGCGTAATACGGAATGTTGGCTGGCTTAAACGGATTCAATACTAAACGAATCACTTTACCATTGCAGAACCATACATTGGCTTGCAACTCCTTTGCTTCCAACAAAGCATCAGGAATAATAATCTCATTCTCTTGCAGCAACTTAACATCTACATTGCCCCAATACTCTAACACTTCAAATCTATCTATTCCCAAATTGGGAGCATAGTCTCTTAAGTCATCTTCCCAGTATTTCTTAACATAGGAAGTACCACCTTCAATGACTTCTTCAATGACATTGCCTCTGAAGTGAGGACGATTCTTCAAAGCTCTAAGCTGTGTAGCACTAAGCTTGTGACGCTCAATAATGTATTGAGCTTCTTCCATATTGTTAGCATCAGGATCGGGATAGAAGTTCCAAACAGATACATGAGATGTCTCAGGTACTGTCTTCATCTCAGGCTTGTAAGTGCCTTCTTCATCCCAACTTGGATATTCTTTGGTCTTAGCAAATGGACCCTTCATGATGCCTGTACCAAACAGAGCCATCTCAAAAGCTGTAGAGCGTAGATGCTTATTAGCACCACTCTCATCAAGCTGGTCATGTATCTTCTTTTCCATCTTCTTAGCTGCAACCATTGCAGGATGGAATGTTAAAGAAGAGGGAGTAACACCCGGACCTTCCTTAAGACCTTCTTGATCTTTAAGCTGTGCCTTCAAAGGACCAAGCTTCTCCATCAAAGAAGAAAGTGTAGCACCCGGTGCTAGGTCTTTACCATCTCCTTTATAACCAAAAGGAGAAATCATCTCAGGTTCTGCACCTTCTGGTGCTTTAGCATCAAAATGTACTGTATCAACTACACCATCAGGTAAGACAGTGGGATCAACACTCAGAGGAAACTTGTTATTAGCAAATAACACATCAGTGATTTGACCATATGCTGCAAGCACCTTGGTCTTTGTCACCTTAATGAATACACGGCTCTTCTCTGTCTCAGTGAATTTAACTTCAGGACCATAGATACCACGATAGTTGCGATAGGCTTTCAACCAACGCTGTTCGTCCTGTCTACGGCTCTCTTCAGACTTCGTATACCTATCGTTTAGAAAACTTAAAAGACTATCACCAGCAAATGGTATAGCTTCATTCTCTTTCTTATCTTCTAAACCAATGGACTTGTCATCCATAAAATTATTAGTTGCCATAAATACCCTTTAATACCCAAATGTGGGGTCTGCCATCTTCATCCCAGAGCCAGCAGAATTTAATGGATTGTAATCGAACAAACTACTTCTAGGTCTGCTCATCACACCATAACGAATAGCATCATATAAGTGATCTTCAGCCTTAGTATCAATATCCTCTGGGTTTTTCTTGTCCAAAGGTATGATGGGTAGCTGAGCAATCGTATTCACACAGTTGCTTGTTATAACTAGTCTTGGTTGTTCTGTAAAGGGGTCAAGCTGTAGCCTTCGATGCAGCTCATTCTTACCAGACACCCTACTTCCAGCACTTCTATCCGCTGGCCTCCACCTACAACCCTCTGCAATCATCTGTTCTGCCAGTGATGGACCAGTATCACCCCTCTTATGCCAGCAACTACTGTCCAATACACCATATCTCATAGGACCATCGTTCTCCTCAGCCCTCATTACCATGTGAGCGAGGTCTTTGGCAAGTACTTTGCTAACATATAGCTCACGATAGATAACCAATTGCTCACTTGGAGTGACAGCAAACCAAACCACAGCACTATAACTTCCGTATCCATAGTCACAAGCCCTAAATTTAGTCCAATTACTCGGTATGTGGAACGGTTCCACCACATGAATCTGTCTATTAAACTCTGTGAAGGCTGCTCCTTCAGCAATATCCCAGTTTCCCTCAAGCAATTGCTTGCGTTGGTGCTCAGGAAGAGACAACAACATCGTCTCATAGTCACCTGTCTGCATCAAATATGGGTTATCCGTCAACATAGCAGGGATAAACCTACGCTTAAACAGTGGTTGCCCCTCTTTGCTATGCCCTTTAGGGTAAACCAAGGTGGTTCCACTCTCAATATCTGTCGCATCAAACGATTTACCAGCAGGAGAAGGGTCAATAAACATCTTCTTCACCCAAGCATGGCCCGGTCCACCCGGATTGGTAGTAGCTCTCATGAAGATTGGTAGGTCAGCCGCTGCTGTACGCAAGCGAGAACGCATATAGTTCCACGGAAATGGCGTATGCCACTGCGTCAACTCATCAAAACCAATCCAGCTAAAAGCCAAGCCCTGATATCTCAACACATCTTCATCTCTATCAAGGTAAGACATCCACAGTCTAGCCCCTGACGGTGCTTCCCATTGCATCTTACGTTCACTCCACTTGATGCCGGGATAAATCTTTGGATAAAGCTCTTGACTCTTCCAAATAAGTTCTCGAAGTTCCTCTGTAGTATGTCGTAACAGAAGCCCAGAAAACTGTGGATGTACCATATACCTCAGTGGATCAGCCAACATAGCGTAGCTTTTACCACCTCCAGCAGCACCACCATATAACACTTCCCTCTCTGAGGAAGCTAAGAAGAATGTTTGAGGCCCAGCATTGGGCTTAAACAACACTTCCCTATCATCAACTATCGCTTGAGGAATCTCTGGCGAGTTTACTATCGATATATTCGGAGAGCTTGCTGTACTGCTCTGACTCGAAGTATCCTGTTGGGTCTTCCCTGCCGAGCCTCTTAGATTTTTCTTCGTACCTTTCCGCTTGCTCAAGGGCTTTTTGGAGCCTTCTGGCAAGGTTGCGGTAAGTAGCGGATTTGAATCCATGCTTTCTTTCAGTCTTTATTCTCTTTAACAATCCTACATGGCTTATTGTTCTACCTGTGGTAGTGGTAAGCCAAGCTGCTACCTGCCTAGAACTGTATTGTTTTAAATGTTTCTTAGCTAGTTCTAACGCTTCAAGCTCTGTAGGTATTGGCTGCAGGAGGCTAGGGTCTTCTTCATCTTGTCTGTAACCAAATGGTATAGTGTTTCTAATCTTTGGAATAGGTACATATGTTTCCTTTGCTTTCGGTTGAGGCAATATCCAAGCCCCTAAATCTCTCTCACTCACTGCTATCTTTGGCTGGTAAAATCATGATGCCGTTAGGTGCTGTCACCTGAACCTTTTCTGTTTTTACCAAACCAGCCCTGTCTAACAAATCCTTAGCAGCATTGAGCTTCTCTTTCAAGCCTAGCTCTGTGGGATCGGCAATGCCACTGACAACAGCCATAGCTGCTCTAGGGGCGTTCATAGCAATGTATAGCTGCGTAGCCTCAATCACTTCTTCCTTGAGAGTATCCATAATCATCTTGGTAGCATAGCCTTCGCTATAGCCAGCAAGCTGCCTAGCCTTAGCTGGATTGCCACCAGCCTCAGCAAATAACACCTCAAGGAATTTCTTCTGTTGTTCGTTTAGTTCTCTCTTAGCCATGATTAAAATAGTCCTTGTTCATAATATTCTTCTACAGTGACAGTGGTGTCCATACTACTACCAGCCTCTGGTGTGACTACCAAGGTGTCACCGGGATAGAGAGCAAGATAACTACCATCCAGTTTTAGATAGCCGTAGGCAGAAAGAACATAACCACCAACAATGTAATAGCTTGCACTTGCACTAGCATCTGTCCATTGAATAGAAACAGTTTTGTTATTGCCTCCATGATTGGAAACAAATAACAAATTCATCTTGGCAATGAAATTATCAGGACAAGTGTAGATGGTGTTAGCAACTCCCGCTGTCAACACTTTTCCTACACTTCTAATCTTTGGCTCTTTGTTCACTTCTTAGCTTTCACTTTAGCTTCAGACAAAGCAATGGCAATAGCTTGCTTGGGGTTGGTAACAACTTTGCCACCTTTACCACTATGCAAGCCTTTGTCTTTAAACTCACCCATCACCTTAGCAATTTTAGCTGTTTGCTTTTTAGTAGCCATAGTTTATTTCTTCTTAGCCATCTTCTTTGGTATGCCAATCATGATGGCAATGGTAGCTTTACCCTTACCCTCTTTAGCCATACACTTACCTGCAGCTTTACACTTAGCAGGAGAAGGACATCCCTCACAAGGTTTAAAAGATTTCTTAGTAGCCATTACTTTTTCTTTCCACCAGAAGCAGGTACAGAAGCACCACAGTTTGCATAACCACCTTTATTCATCTTAACCGAGCCACCCTTAGACATCATGGGAGGAGTTGGCATAGGCGTAGAATAACCACCACCCATCATTTTCTTTTGTTTGTTAGTGGCTGTACGGCTACCTCTTACAGGCATACCACCCATAGCAAGCTTAACAGGAGGCTTCTTAGTTTCTTCAAAAGCTTTACGCTCTAGCTCATTAGCTCTGTCCAAATAGGTGTTTCTCACCTCTTGAGGAATGGAAGTGTCCTTAGCCTTCTCTCTGTACATCTTTACTTTCTCTGCATCGGTAGCCATAGTTTCTCCTTTTAGTTACCACTTAACCTTGTCTGCCCAATAAGCAGCAGACATCTTACCCTTGTTTATATTCTCAGCATGACGAGCTTTGAAGCTCTTCTGCCTAGCTTTGTCCTTAGCTGTGTCTGGACTAGAGCCAGCACCACTAACACCCTGCTGTCCAAACCTAATAAGCTTCACTGTATCACCCTCTTTAGCTAACACAGCATGACTCTTTGTTGGATGCTTAGGAGTTGCCTTAGGCTTGTTATACCCTGAAAACTCTTCACTACCTTTTTTAATCATCTGAACTTGCTCACTTTCTTAGCAATGGCCTTAGGCTGTTTAACAAACTGCTTACCAGCTTTTGTACCTTCACGCTTAGCTTTAGTGGTGGCAGCATACTCAGCAGAGCTTAAAGACTTAATGGCAGCTTCAGGTAGATATCTCTCTCCTGTTTTAGAAGAAGGTTTACCAGACTTAGTTGTCCACTTCTGGTCTGTCCAATCCTTTAAAGACTTCTGAGAAGGCTTCATTTATAACCACCTCCAGCAGCTTTGTACTTCTTCGCTACAAGCTGTGCTTTCCTAGCAGACCATTCACCAGCATCACCACCTTTAGTACCAGCCTTCACACTAGCTACTAACGCCTTACGCATTGTAGGCTTGGTGTAATTACCAGCAGCATTAACTGTACTTTTCTTTGTAGCCATGTTGTTTCTTCTTTGGTTGGTGTCTGTGTTCTTTCCATCCCTCAGCTCTCATAGCATCTTCAACTCTGTCTAAGGGAAATACATATCCTGTATGCTTCTCCAAGGATGCTCTGACGTAATAGACATCACTATGGAATAGGTGCATCTTGTCTACATATCCTCTGTGTAAAGCTAATGAAGCTTGTGGAAGTATGCTGTAGGGATAAGTGTTTGTTAAGCCTTTGTCATCTAGCTGTTGTCGGGTGTAGTAGTTCATAATGCTTCATGCTAACACACATAGCCTAGCTAAGGTGGTATGGTAGCATTTATTGCTACACATAACAACCTATCCCAATGTATGTCTATAGCGTTGACAGTGCAGATCCTGTAAAGAAACTACTACCATTACCTGTAGGGAACAGTACATATCACATTATGAAATACATACCACCTACCACTAATATCTAGAACATACACCTAGAAAGCCCATAAGGGATGTGTTCATCTATGGCTGTTGTTAGCCCACCCTTTTAGCAACAGCTTTTAACAAGTACCCACATCAAGTCTAGTCTGGTCAGTGTAAGGTGTACCACTGCCAGTGTCCAAAGTAGAACAACACCGATGCATCAATGCCGTTCTCTCTGAGTCTTTTCTCTTCAGCAGCCGATTGCAAGCTCATTTCTTTACCTGTAGCCGGAAGGTAGCTCATACTTTGTTTCGTATCGCCTGTATGCTCTAGACATACATGGTGCAGGTACGGGTAGTTTTACACACATTGAAACCAATGTCAAGCTTTTTCTGTAGGGACAATCAGAAATATTGCCTAAATAACAAAATGGTCCATAGGGGGTGTCTTCTTAACCTATAGCTATCAAGATGTTTCTTGATGTTAAACCCATAAGTTGCATGAAATTTCAATGAGAATAGTTCTTATTTGTACACATAGAAGTGTACAGAAGGTAGCTGTTTGTATAACCTTATGTGCATAGTTGATCTGTCCCTAATTGTTTAGTATATTGAACAATTCCTATACTAGCGTGTACACATCTCTGAGTAGTTGACGGTCGAGATCGATTGTTTCATCTGCAGCTTTGTTATGAAATATTATTTCTATTGCGGTGTGGGAGCTGCCAAATATGGAGTTTGGTTAACAGACTCAATTTTCCTGATTTTTGGACGAGGCCATATACAATAGCGCCTACACCCCCACTGGCCCACGCCCCGCCCCGCTGCCGCCCAGCCCTGCAGCCGTAGCAGCCCTGCAATGCGATGCAGATCTTAGGTGATTCAAAGATCTTAACTGCATTCAACTCAAAGAAAAGATTCTTCAATGAATTCAAGGACTTAGAAGATCTTGAATACTGATTCAAAATCGGTTCACCATGTCAAAATGAGCCGGAAAAGGTTATGCTTTTTTTGCATAACCCCATTGACAGAAGGGTCGGTA
>Ga0209353_10002193_pt1 | contig 10755 bp, 10 predicted proteins | sample LauGreSpBDMM15SD_2_FD_187561 | JGI IMG/M metagenome (GOLD analysis project Ga0209353, IMG submission 187561) | Freshwater lake microbial communities from Lake Michigan, USA - Sp13.BD.MM15.SD (SPAdes) (version 2) | ecosystem: Environmental > Aquatic > Freshwater > Lake | place: Lake Michigan...
GGGAACGGCCCAAACGATCGCAGGAGCACAATTACTAGCATGGAATGGATTGTTTCCGTCGATGACCAAACGGGATGCTCCGTCTCCACAAGATCAGAGCATCATGGGTGCCCTAACTGACGGGCCTGTTGAGGCACCTTTCTTTCAGGCTGCTCAGGCACAACAAGATGCCATTGATGACGCAGGTCTACGTCGTGCCCTCACTGGAGTCCCCAACTTCCAGCCGATCAGTACCGTTGCCTCCACTCCAGCCCCAGAGCTTTCAAGTCCAGACTCTAATCCAATCAATACGGCTCCACTCCAGCCAACGACTCTGCCTCCAGGAAGATCACTTCTTCCTTATGTTGGGTGGGTCGCTGGTGGCTTAGCTGCCGGTGGACTGCTGGCCTGGACGATAAACCACGCCAGGCAAAAGAAACTAGAAGCAAAGAAGCGGCAGTACCCTCTTGCTCAGCGCTATCCGGCACTGTATGGTTCCAGATAAATGGCTGACGAGGTAATTCCACAATTAAAGAGACTCCCACGATCACTAGAGGAGTCTTCTAGCTATTATCCTGACTGGCGAATGCGCCAGGTCCTGCAATATAACGCCTTAGAGGGAGCGGAGAGAGCGGCTCATGGACGAGGCTTTCAACTACCCGACTGGGAAGATGACGAAGAGGTTCATCGCTACTTTGCGTATACCACACAGGGAGTAAGCTTTGATATAGCTGACACTAAAAGATTTTTCTATGCTGATGAGGCCATCCAGCACAACTATCGCACAGGAGCCGCCGCCCGCATCAGATGCCTATTGATCGCTGGTGCGACACCTGACTTTGTCGCCAAGAGACTGGGAACCAAGAAGGACCACATCGAAACCTTCTACAGGCTATACTTCGACATCGATCGGTGCTTGGACAACAAGGACTTCATGGCCAGTCTAGTATTTCCATTTGTGGTTCCCAGATCAGAGCCACCAGAACAGAAGAAGGAGCGCCTGTGGAGAACAGGCGCCTTCCTAATGGACGTCCCTGGATTCGACGCAATCTCACAGAAAAGAATCGACATGAACGCCGCTGACATCGAGAAGATGAACGGTCAGCTCAAGTCTCTAATGTACAGTCAAGGACTCGAGTACTGCTTGCACCGACGCGCAGGAATGCTTCCTGGCCCAGGAGACTTGGACAATGTCCTTGCCCATATGCAGATCCCTGCTACTGGAGACAGCGAGAGAGACAGCCAATCCTCAATCTTTACTTCTAGTCTTGTTCAGGTGGCTGCAGAGAAATACAGCCTGACCACGACAACAAAAATCACAGATATTCAGGTTGTCTCCACTCGAATTGGACCCGCCACTTCGTACGCTATACAAGACCTTGATTATTTTGCTGGAGACGAAGAGATAAACCAACTAGGATTACTGACTGATGAATACCGCTGAACGTAAAATTTTTGCTGCTCACAAGAAAGCTGGTCAATACTGCGTAGAGGGCCTGGACCCAACTAGCGCTCTGATCAAAGCCGCTAACCTTGATGAGCTGAATCCAGAGATGACTCGTCGAGTTTCTGAGATGTTGAATATCTCTCTCACGAAGTCCTTCATGAAGTCAGCCAGCGATAAGACCGCTAGTTTTCCTCTAGCCGACTGTGAAAAGGCAATCAAGGAAGTGTTTGCTGGAGAGGTTCACGCCAAGACAGCAGCTGTACTCTCTGATCTTAATTGGGAGCTAGAAGGCAAGTCGCTCTCTATCACTAGAAAGATTGATACCAGCAACGACCATTCATTCTTTAAGGTTGCCAAGACAGAGACCAAAGAGGACATCAATCATCTGGTCAAGCAAGCTGAAGGGGCAAAAGACCTACTTCGCGTTGAGATCAGCAAGAGAGCTCAGGATCTACTATCCGCTGAGACTAAGGCCCTTCACACCTATACCGATATCATCTCTCACTTCAGACAGAACTCTTACCTTCCTCAGAAGTTTGCTCAGTTCGAGGAGCGCTGCTACAGCGAGTACGGACTTGATGTCGGTCAGTATCTTGACTCGATTCACGTACAGCTAAATGAAGGCACAGATCGTGGAGATAGTGACTCTCATAAGAAGGCTTTCTACTTTGAACCAGACAGCGCTAATATCCTGTTCGATTCCCTCATGAGTCAAACAGATCAGATTAGCAAGCAGGCCTCTGAGTTGGTAATCGCCAAGGCGGCGTTCGGTAGCTTTGACTCTCAGATCAACCATTTCTATAAGCAAGCTCTTGGTGGTAAACCCGAAGTCGCTGGCTGTGCCGGTGATATGATTGACCTGAGTAAAAAAAAAGCTGACTTCGGCTTGCTAAGCAGTCCTCGACTGGAAGCTGCTATTGCTTCACACGGTCAGCAAGGTTCTGACGCGTTTACCAAAGGCTTAGAGGCTGCTCAAAACAGAATCTACAAGCGTCCCGGTGATGAGACCGACATGGAGATGGACAATGTTCGTCGCCAAGCTATCCTAGCCGACCTGATGAGTAATGATGACATTATCTCAGGTCAGGAACCAGGCCACGTTCAGTCAGCCTACAACACTTTGCTTTCGATCTCCCCACGCTCTACTCTGCACCGAGAGGTCGTCAGGTCTGTATTGAGAAACGCAACTGCAGCTCAAGCGATCGATCCATTTACCGCCAAACAACTAGCTGACCTTGAGGGCCAGCACCTGAAGAACGAGAAGATCGAGAAAGGTCAGATGGCGGTTTCTCCACAAGGATAACTATGAACAAATTAGCTTTCTTAGACTCTATTCGTCAGGGCATTCAGGGTGTAGTCGACAAGGGCTACAATGCTGTCAACGATGCTGCCAAGAGTCTTACCCAAGGGAATCTTGATCCTCGGACTGGAACTTATCCAGCTGAGGGGCTGTCACTGGACCAACTTGGCAATAAGTACCACGACAATCTCGTTTACGGCCTAGCCGGAACAGCTGTCGGTGGCGGTATTGGTGCACTCACTACTGACACTGAAGAGGATAAAACATTTGGAGATAAACTCAGACATCGTCTACGTAATGCGCTTACTGGCGGTATTGCTGGCGGTGCCGTGGGACTTGGTGGAAAGGTATTTGTTGATAGCTACGTCACTAAGCCAGATCTCCCTAAGAGGTCTCCTCACCTTGGTACGAGACTGGGACAGCGACTTGATAACTTTTTTGGAATCGGCAAAAATGAAAGTCTGACCGTCCAACAGGTAGCAAATCGAGCAGAGGCGGTGGAGAAAGCCAAACCGGGCTCGACACCGCAGTCTATTGCTGCAGCAGTAGACGCTGCTGTTAAGGCCACAACCGCTCCTCTTGGACCTATAGACACCGCCTTCGCGATAGCTAATCCAATGACAGGCTCAGAGGTTGGTAGGTCCGCTAGCGGTGCATTGATTGCAGGGGGCATTGGAGAGGGGGTCGTCCGCTTTGGTAATAAGATAGATTCTACTGTTGTGAGCGATAACGTGAGTAAAAAACTGAATGACTTCAATCTTACCAGGATGACTACAGGAACGAAAGGTACCCCAGGAATAGCAGCTATCGATCCTGCACTAAAAGCCCCCGGCGCTGAATCTCCTTATCGTAAAGGATTCTCTCTGAAAAAACTAACCAACCAGCAGGCGCTTGATGAGATGATTCTACTGAGAGATTCACCAAATCCAGGAACAAGGGCTCTCAAGAGATACGGCCTTACAAATAGAATGCCGATCGGAAAGGGACCCAGGGCCCTTCAGGCTCTAGCTGCATTTGCGGGACTAGTTGGCGCCAACGTGGTCGGAAAACCCAACGTAGAACCTAAGTAATGGATAAGATTGTTTTCAACGACAGCTTCGACTATGGAACTGATCTTCCACTGGCCACCATCGCTGACGATCCAATGGTCCTGCGTAAGTGCGCGTCATCTGTCTCAGATGGATGGGGCAAGATCGACCCAATCAAGGATCACACGTTGATTCATCTAATTGCCCTAGGCGCCCACGAGAAGACTGGTCGTAATAGAAATGCAGACTCTTGGAGAGAAAATGTTCTCAGGCAGAAGCACGGAACATTCAAGACCCACGGCAAGCTCTACCACAACCATCTGGCAGAAGAGGGCAAGGAAGAGGGCTTCGTCCACAAGACCGCCTTCAACGAAGACATGGGCCGTGCAGAACTGGTCATTGCTGCAAACAACGACAAGTGTGCCGCTTGGCTTGGGGACGTTGAGAAAGGGAAACCAGTAAGTTTCTCCATGGGATTCAAGTGTACTCATCCAGGAGACGAGTGCTCTATCTGTGGTAACTTTGCAGCTAAGAGAGAAGATTACTGCAAGCATCTAAAGAAGAACGCCTCAGCACCGTACGGACTGAATCGAATTCTTCCCGATGGTCGTGCGTGCTTTGCTTTCAACGACGCAGGGTTCTTCAATGACATCTCCAAGGTCCCCATTGGTGCTGATCAAATCGCCATGGGTCTTCGCAAGGTTGCGTCTCTGTCTTCCGATGAAGTGATCGGTGGAGCAGAACTAGCTGAGCAATACTTCATTCATCACAGCGATGTGGATCACGGCAAGGTTGCCATCGTTCTAAAGCTGGCTGATATCGAGAAACGCATTGAGTCGATCGGTACTGGCATCAAGGGATCTAGAAAGAGATCCCTCTGCAAGGTGGCGATGGACAAACTTCGTGAAGCTCCAACTAAAGAAATGTTCCTCGAGCTATCCAAGCTGGGAGCTATTCTGCCGATGGTCGATTTTTACAAACTTGTTTTTGGTTCGGAATTTGCGAATCACGAACGCGCTATCAATAAGGCCGCAAGCTACGAGGCAAACTTTTTTTTAGCTATTGCAGCCGACAAGGAGAGACTGCACAACGTGTGCTCCAATACCACCTACGATCCTGCACCCATTAGCCACGTTCGTCTGGACCACGAAAGCAAGCGAGCAATTGCAGCTGAGTATTCTATTGATACTGAGCTTGCCGCAGATCGCGCCATTAAGCGTGCAGCTTTGCTTGACAGTATTCCTCCAGCGAATACTATTTCATCCCAAGATAACTATCTGATCGACCAATACGGCGCTTACAAAATTAGCGCGTTGAAGGCGATCAGCCCAGAAGTGAACGACGAAATTCTTTTTGCATCACTTATTTAGTTGCAGCGTAACAATCTATCCCATAACATCCACTAAACATATGCATAAACAAGCGTCAGTAGGCAGTATCCTAGACTCCTTTTCAAAGTTCTACAGTCCCAAGACGGCAGGTCATGACTCTCAGGGCTTTCACGAATCACCCGCTCCTGCTACCAAGATGGACGAGGAAACTGCATCAGCTCTAATTACTCCAGGAACTAACGTTCCTAATGCTGTCAACTCCGCTGGAGTTGACGCAGGAACATTGATGTCCTGTTGCCCCGCTAACATCCCAACTGAAGAGCTCGTCCGCAAGGAACAGAGTGTGTCGGCCAAGATCGCTGCGGCTCCAGGTAGCGTTGAAGAGCTAGTCAGTCGACTCTCTGGTAATCTTCTCAAGATCGCTGGAGGCGAAACGCTGGCAGCCCAGACGGTGGAACCAGTAGAGGCCAACAAAGTTGCTTCTGTCATTTCCGAAGTAAATATTGATCTTCTAGCGCAGAAGACAGCAGCCTTTCTAGCGGCCACCGAGTTTGGTTATAATAAAGCCAAGGAAGTCTTTGCTCCTCAGACCAAGATCGCAGCTCCCTCGCTCACTCTCCCAGAAGACATCGAGGCTCGTATCGAAAGTCGAGTTTACGAACTCAAGACTGCAGGCCTAAACGACCAGCAGATCTACGCTCAGCTTCAGGCTGACGGTCAGGCTGACGCAGAGATCCTGACAAAGGAGGCCGAAGTTGCGGAAAGCACCCGGCACAATCTGGCATCGTTTGTTGAGCAGAAAATTGCAGCGCAACTTAATGCTGGCACCATTTCCTCACAACAGGCTGAGATTCTACTGACCGATCTAGGTTATGAAACTGATACCGTCAAGCTAGCCAGCATCGAGCAGGCAGTTGATCATAAGGTTGCTTCACTCCGTCATCAGTATCCAGCGATTACTGACGAGCAGATTATGGAAGTTCTCCAGAAAGACGCTGAGGCTGACGCCGCAGCGATGGTTGATCCAAATGCGATGCCTCCAAATGAAATGGTCGATCCAAATGCGATGTATCCAGATGAGATGCCTCCAGGCGAGATGCCTCCAGGTGCCGAAGGTGAAATGCCTGCAGGTGCTGAAGAAGAATTGGCCGCTCAATTGCAGCAGGCCATTGCTGAACTACAGCAGGCAGTTGAAGCGGGACAGATGACTGAAGAGCAGGCTCTACAGTTGCTTGAAGAGGCCGGTCTAGACGTTCAAGGGATGCTCGCTGCTGCAGGCGCTGCGCTTGAAGCCCCAGTCGCTGAAGGTGCAGAGGCTCTTCCAGCCGATGCCTACGCAGTTGAGGAAGGGGCCGAAAAGAAAGAAGCCGCTCTGACCGATCTCATTGCTGCAGCTGACAGGGCTTATCTAGCGGGTAGTCTCACTAAGGCTCAGGCCAATTCAATGGTCGCAGCTCTCAAAGCTTAATTATCACATGGACTCACAGATCGAATCAGTAATTGCGGACTCCAAGGCTCTGCTCGCTCTTGCGGGTCCAGCTTTTGAGGCTCAGAAAAAAGTAGCAGCCCTAGAAACTTCCAAGGTAGAGTTGCTCTCCAAGGTAGCTTCATTGGAGAAAGCTAGCACCGATCGCGAATCGATCATCAAGACTGCTGCCGATGAAGCCGCAGAATTCTTTGATGCTCGTGGTATGCTCAAGGTGTCAGCCGAAGACTTCAGTGCCCGTCTTCAGTCAAATCCCGCCGAGATCTTTTCTGTAGTACAGAAGTTTATAGATGCTTCGACCCAAAAAGAAGCGGGCGCACCAATGGAAAATACATTGGCTGACGATGGACTTGATCCAATTCAAAGATTTGTTCGTAGCTAAAAGATTTTTCTTTTAAGCCATAAACTTTTCATCTAATATTCTCAACATTCAAGCGAGTCAAAGGCCAGAGCCAGAGACTCACAATCACCCGCGACGCTAATAGTGACAGAGATAGATCTCTGCTCGGAGCACCAACACTAATTCCAAAATAAAGGAATCATCACTCTAATATGAGTATCGCAAATAAAGTTAACTTCAAGAAGGGCTGGCCATCTTCCACTATCGTGGAAACGGTCGCACTTCCCCCAGCTTCTGGAACACTAGAAGCAGGCATGGTCGGACGTCTCGACTACGCTACAGGCAAGTGGGTCCTAGGCATGACACAGTCCATCGTTGGTCTGTCTCAGATCCCTCACATCTTCCATAATGATGCAGCTGACCCTGATGTCGGCAACGGCTCAACGGATAACTTCCTCTCAAACCCAGTCAAATTCGGCGGTGTTCATGGAATTTCCCTTCAGAACCCTCTGGAGATCGAAACCACACAGTTTACAGCCAATTCTCTGCTCGTCCCAGGTGCTGGTGTTTTCGCGGCTGACGGAACCGGTCTTCTGACTTATGGTTCTCTCCCAGCCTCTCTAACAACTGCCGTTAGCGGAAACAAGGTGATCATCGGAATCGTAACTGAAGCCTCGCACAGCTACCAGGGCCTCAACTACATCACGATCGTTCCGATCCAGCCAGTTCTACAGGCCTAATTCTAAAAGGAACAACTAATCATGTCTAATACAAATTCAGTTCTCAGCACCCAGTTCTTCTCCAAGCTCGCGTCTTCGGACCCAGGCGTGCAGAAGCAAGCCGCAGAAGCCGCAACAGACTACACTCGTATCACTCTTCGTGACGAGGGTATCCTACGTAAGATTCTCCCAGTAGAGTCGATCACCGAAGCGCAGCTGGACAACCAGCTCAACACTGACCATCCGGTCAAGATCGTTGAGAAGGAAGTTCAGACTCCTCTTGGAGCCTCAGTGCCCTTCAGCACTCTGCCAAGCAACGTTGAGATGAACTTCAGCAAGTACTCAGTCAACTTTGCTCGCATCTTGACCAAGAACTTCATCAAGGACGTTCAGCTTCTAAAGGGTTATAATACCGACATCCGCAACATCTTCAAAGACGCTGCGATCAAGGACATGATGACCGCCGAAGACGTGCCTTTCATGGCCCTCATCGATGCGATCATTACTCCGCAGTCGACGCTCGTTCAGGCAACGGCCGCCGCGACCGCTCTGGCTACCCCAACAGAAGTTGCAGCTCGTATCGCTGATACCACTGGTGTCTACGGTAACCAGGTCAGCAAACTAACTGGCAAAGTGCAGTACTACGATTGGACCCATGCAAATGGTAACCCTCTCGGTGCCGCTCTTGGATTCTCCCGTGATTCGCTGGTCGAATCCAAGAAGATCCTGTTGAAGGCTCACTCGCTGACCAACGCTGGCGTGTCGACCCCGATCCGCAACAAGCCAGCCCTCGTCCTCATGAACGCTAATACGTTCAGCGAATACGAGAAGTTCACTCGCGACAACATGGGTGGCGACAAGTCCCAGGAACTCTTTGAAAAGGGTGTTTCCGAAGGAACATATAACGGTCTGAAGCACGTTACCACGCTCAAGGATGATATCGTCCTCGACGGTATGGCGTACTACTTTGCCGCGCCAGAATTCCTAGGCCGCGCCTACGAACTCCAGTCCCCAACAATGTTCATGGAGCTTCGTGCATACCTGCTCGAGTTCTTCGCTTACAGCTGCCTGGGCGCCTCAATCGGCAACCCTTATGCAGTGGCTGCTGTTCGTTTCTTCAGATAAGCTAGGATCAACAATTAACAAAGGCCACACAGAAATGTGTGGCCTTTTTGTTGTCTATGTATCAATATCAATCTTCCCAACTCATACTAACCACGCTACAATAACCCGCAAATGCAAGACCTCGAATTTATTAACGCTCCGCAGACTGGAGAATCCGCTGAAACTTACTTGGGCCGAATTGCTGTTGCTATGCGTGGGACATCTTCTCGTGGTCTCACCTCCAGTGCCCGCTTTACTAGCGCGGACCAATCGGCAGCTGTGGCCAGTGTCACCCCGGTTCCAACTACTGGACAAAAACTTGTCATCACTGATCTGATCGTTTCTGTTGGAAGCGCTCTAACAGTTAACTTTACAGAAGAGACTACAGGAACGGTATTACTGACACTATACATGGCAGCAAACTCCACTGTGACCGTCTCTCCTCGTGGACTCTTTAAGCTAACCACGATCAATAAAAGGCTACAGGTCCAGACTAGCGGTGCCGGAAATATCTCAGTCCTAGCCTTCTACCGATCCGAAGTGTAATACCTCTGACGACGGGGCCTTTTGATGTCGCCTCTTTGATTTCATAATTATGTCTCTCCTTAGATTCAGTCAGACCTTCATATTTCCAGGAACACTTGTCGACGAACAGGTGTTCGGGATCTTTACTGCTGATGTCGGCGTAAACATCAATCAGGCTCAGATATCCTGCCAGACTGCTCCTACAGGAGCCAACGTAACTGTAGATCTAGTCAATGGAGCAGGAACCTCTTTGTCCGCACTAGCAACTCTGACTGCTGCCTCAAAGGATCAAGTTACCACCTTTAATTCGCCAATTTCTGTAGCAGCGAATGGGACCATAAGAGCGAAGATCAAATCTATTGGAAGTTCCGAGCCAGGAGTGTTTCTAGTTCTTACAATCATTGGAACGTACGATCCCACTGAAATAGATGAAGTCTTCCCAGATGCCGTTGATGTCTGCACGTTGTTCGGCTATCAGTATGTGAACGGACTGCCAACCGTAGGCACTCGCGTCTCGATCAGACTAAATGAATCGCCAGTTATATCCTCGACGACCGTTTTCGAACACGAGCCTCGCAGCGTGGATACAGATGAAGATGGATACTGGGAGATAGATCTGGTACAAAACCAGAACTACTTGCTGACTATCTGGAGGTCTGGCATTCTCAATCAGTCGATTGTGATTCCGGTTCAAAACACTTGCAACGTAGCCACACTAATTTAATGAACAAGTTTGCCAAAACATATATGGACAAGGTTGGAGCTAACTGGCCTGCAGCACTTCGCGTATTAGGAACCTTGGCGGGTACCGGTGCTGGTGGGTATGGAGGATATGAATGGAGCAAAAGCAACGCTGATGCTTATGGATTGACCAACACAGAGAGAAAGGTACCGATTGTTTTGGGTACACTTTCTGGAGCATTTGCTGGGGGACGACTCGCTCGTGGAGTTGGACATGGACTGTCTACGCCAGGCGCAACACTTGGGTCATCATTAGGACAGGCCGCTAAGGATTCTTGGAAGCCATTGGCCACAACAGGCTTAATAGATGCTGGGGTTTCGCCTGCCATTGCTTCACTCAATAGACACTTGAAGTTGCAGGACCTAGCCATTGAAGCGAAGAGTTTAGATATGCAAGACAGAGTTAGTGGCAAACAGGTCGCGCCACCTACAGCTCCGACACCGGCTGCCCCAGTGACCATCAACCCTCCTAGTAAACAGAATATCAACTTGATCCCAGGTGGTCCAGCAGTCCAGTGGGCCGCAGGGCTCACCGCTCTAGGGCTGTCTACTGCTGGCATCTACGCTTTATCACAGATTGCTCGAGCCAATAAGCGTAAAGCTGACGGCAAGGAAACCCCTCCAGTTACCAACATCAATATGACCGGTGGTGAAGGTGGTGCACCTGGCGCTCCAGCTGGACCGGCTAAGCCTTCTGCTGGAACTCTCAGGGTTACACTTCCAACTCGCAATGGAAAAGATAATGAGACCCAGGT
>Ga0209353_10002198_pt1 | contig 10748 bp, 9 predicted proteins | sample LauGreSpBDMM15SD_2_FD_187561 | JGI IMG/M metagenome (GOLD analysis project Ga0209353, IMG submission 187561) | Freshwater lake microbial communities from Lake Michigan, USA - Sp13.BD.MM15.SD (SPAdes) (version 2) | ecosystem: Environmental > Aquatic > Freshwater > Lake | place: Lake Michigan, USA...
CTTCATGTTATTCGTGAAATAATATGAAACCAATCGAACTAGTTTAATTTACACCTTTCTGTCTAAGTCGTTTTCGGATAAATTTTATGCTATCCTGTTTTTTTGTCTTATACTAATATATATCGAATAAGATGGTGCTATCTACTACAAAGAAAACCGCGTCCATGGACAGCATTACTAATCAGAACCAGGGTGGGGGGTCCAAGAAGGCCGGCCTTCCTTATCAGGTTGGGCGAAACCACTGGTTTTGCATCGCCCTCGCAACCCACCAAAGTCGTGCCACGTTGTATGACTTCACGAATAATGGACAGGTTGTGTTCGGTCTTCGCCACACCGTCAATCCTCGCGTAAATATCTCTAGACCCATTGGAAGCACTCTTCACCCCGTTCCTTACTGGAGACATCAATAAATATGCTAAATATTATTTAGAAATGATATAACTACGTAATAATGTATTGTACTACAATACATTATGCTCGCTACTCCGACAACCGTATCCGGAAATATCCAAATTATCATAGACGAGCGCGAAGTGTCTCTATATGAAAAATGTATTACAATGACCACGCAAAATCCCGTCACGAAACGCGTTCTACCTTTAGGCGATATTTCTATTCGTGACGAGCATGATGCGGAAATTATGTTGATAGAACGTAAATCACTTACCGATTTGATTTCAAGCATCAAAGATGGTCGATATGAAGAACAGTCGTATCGATTAATACATGCGTCTGGTGTTTACAGACACCATATTGTGTATATTGTCGAAGGTCTATTATCTCAACTGCATAATCCAGCGGAGAAGAAAATGGTATATTCGGCAATGACTTCATTGTTAATGTTCAAAGGGTTTAGCGTGATACGAACCAATTCCGTTCAAGAGACGGCCGACTGGATCGTAAATTGCGCCGACAAACTTTCGCGCGAAATGACTCGCGGATCCCAGCCTTGGATCGGAACCACGTCTTCCGTAGACGAATCTCCACCTGCACCTTATTGTTCGGTTGTTAAGAAAACAAAAAAGGATAATCTTACACCTGAAAATATAGGGGAGATCATGTTATGCCAGATACCCGGCATCAGCACAGTGTCGGCCGTTGCGATCATGCAAAAATATCACACGATCTCCAATTTAATTGATAACATCAAAACCAACCCTGAGTGTTTAGATGATATTGTATGTGAGTCGCGCGGAAAAACACGAAAAATAGGTAAAAATATTATTCAGAATATAATCACATTTTTAGTGTAAACTTTTTGGTTTACTGCGGTACTGCGGCGAGATTACTCACAACCGTTGGGGGTTTAACTTCATTTTCTGCGTATTTACCTGCCTTTATTTGATTATTTGTGAATGCCGCCCCACCCCAATTCAGGTCCATCGCATTATCACTTAACCCCTGCGGGTTTTGCATCTTGGTCGAATCGTGTATTTGATCTAATACAGTGTATCTGCCTGTATATTGACTCGATGGATCGAATCCATATGTTCCCTGATTATACGGCTTATTATGACGACTCGCGTCGACATATTCTACAGCGGGTTGTTTTGCACCGGCTCCGTCGGTCTGCATCGGTGATCCAGATAATGCTAAATGTATGGAATGGTTTCGCGGAGGCATATTAAATGCAGTTGGACCAGAGGGTGGTGTAAATTGCGGGCTAACGTTTGATGTGTTTTGGAAATAATCGCTGACTGAACCAAGTAATAGGGGATCGACCGTGATATCATTATTTTGTGGACGACGCAGTCTATATACATCCTCGCCTTGGGCATTGGATTCCTGTTGTAAAAATAACACCGGGCATGTTTGTTTATACACATCGCGTTGCAATTTTACGTATGCGATGTATTGGTCTAAATTGTCGAAAAATAACGGGTTCTCTCTTGGAATCTCGGGCAAGTTTTTATTGAATAACATTAATTGTTTTCCACGCTTGATTAAGAGTGTGGGGCATAAGTCCGCTGTATTACCCACATGTAAATCATCAACTGTGGTTAATTCGTCGTTCGATTCGGCCGGAGATGTAGCATTTTCGGCGGCAAATAATTTAGTTTTCAAATGATGCATCTCCTTTTCCATTTTAGTTACTTCTTTACTATTTCCCATCCAGAAAATGAAATAAATACCGGCTAAAAATATCATAATGAGTAAAATAGTTACACCATATTGAAGAATTCCGGATTTTAAATACGTGATCGTTTTTTTCATCCTATAACAATTATATATATTTAGATGGATAGAAAAATATATAAAAACTCATCTGGCTATCTCCTACGTTTATCAAGACTGTATCTTATTTCTCAACTATAAGATATACAGTAGAATGAACAAAACGAGACAGGCACCAAGAAAACAGAACGACCGTAAAACGCGCCGCAAAAATAATGCGCATAAGAAGACAATTTGCGTCGGTCAGATTTATGCCGAATGGTGCGGATATTGCAAATCTCTTAAACCAGAATGGAAAAAGATGGTACAAATGATCAAAATGAATCGCGGACGTAGTTTGAAGAATGTTCATTTTGATATCAAGAGCATTGGTGATACTGCCGAAAATAAGAAGCGCGGACTTACTGTGGATAAAATGTTGGCTGATTTGAACATGCACTATTTCCCCAACGGAGAGCAAACCGTTGCGATTAACGGCGGGTTCCCGACTCTCTTTAAGATCTGCGGAAAAAAACTCGAATATTACCAAGGGGAACGTAAGGCTAAGGCGATGTATAAGTGGTTTACAACTGATTGCGTGGAATCTAATAGTTCCGAGAAAATGGCGGAACCGTCTCCAAAAATATTCGGAAACCTGTTTTAATTTATAGCTTCGTTTATCATTTTTATAATTTCATCGGGTTGCATTATGAGCAGCTGTTCTACTTGGTCTTCGGTCATCGACATAACCAACTTCGCTAAGCCATTGTGCTGCGCTTCGGTCAAATCTTTAAGAGCCTTTATTTGGTCAACCGACAGACGATTCATTATTTTTGACGTTTCGTCATCTAAAGCGGGACTTGGACTAAATCCCTCAATCGGTCGATCAAATACATATGTCCTGAATATGATATAAACTACTGTAAATAAGAAGGCGTGTATGGCTGTTACAGTCAATCTGGAATAACCTTTCGGAAATTTATAAATAAACCCCGGCACAAATAGAATCGCTAGCGTAAGCGTAAACAAGAAAATTAACATTTTATATATAAACTATATATAAAATTGAATGAAAATTGGTACATATATCGATTATAATATTCTATAAAACTTATTAAGCACAACGGTCTATTATTATCATGGCGGATATTAAAAAGGTCATCAAAGTAAAGCGGGCTGTCTCGGGTAAATCGTTTCGATTGTTGGATTTTCATGTATACGATCAGCGTCCGGAACAGGTGTCGGACGACTCGAGCACAGATACTCGTGAAAAAAAAACAATGGAAACGAACCATTTCGTCATCCAAATGTTTGGTATAAACGAAAAGGGTGAATCATGTTGTCTATATGTGGATAACTATCAACCGTTCTTCTACTTACGCATCGGCGATGATTGGGCTCGCGACGACGTAGTCGCGTTACTTCAACATATTCGCAACAAAGTGGGTAGATTTCACGGCGCCTCGGTATTGTCTATTGAAATCGTCGAACATCACAAATTATATGGATTCAGTGGCGGTAAAAAGCACAAATTTGCGAAAATAACCTTTAAAAATACGGCCTGTATGAACCGTGTGCGTGGGTTGTGGTATACGTATTTGACCGAGGAAGAACGCGGAGATTCGCGCGAGTATCGTCGATTGACCCCGCTGGTATTCAACAAGGTTGTCCTTGAACTATACGAAAGCACTATCCCACCACTTCTTCGATATTTTCACATTCGAAACGTGAGCCCTTCGGGATGGATTTTCGTTCACACAACAAAAGCTCTTGTTCCTGAAATCAAAACGACCACATGCGATTACGAATACATATGCGATATCGCACACATTACACCTATGCCCGAGAAAGAAACCGCCGTTCCATACAAAATATGCAGTTTTGATATTGAAGCCAGCAGCAGTCATGGCGACTTCCCGTTACCCATCAAAACCTACAAGCGATTGGCCATGAACATTGTCGACGTATTTATGCGTATGGAAGTATCATCCCAAAAACTCGACGAATCACGCGCGAAAATGCTCTTAAAACGATGCATACTCACCGCGTTTTCGATGGATAAATTTGAGAACGTAGATGTTGTATACCCGAAAAATACTCCCTCTAAAACAAATCTGATCGCGTTGATTGAAATTCTCTTGAATACGCCCATTAAAAATGCGAAGACGTCCAACCAAGAAGAGCAAGACAACTCGCATTTACTCGATTTGGAAGCTATATTCGACCAAATCAAACAGCAAATCGGCGGGTCGGATGATGCGCAAGAAAATGAAGATGACTCGGCCCCAGTCGAAGTGGAATCCGCTCCCATATGGACACGCCCCACAATTGTTGCTAAAAAACTGGGCAAGGCGGAAGAGAAACAACTTCTTGTAAACATTCTATTGAGTCCGAAATACGAACGCGATGCGAAAATACAATACACAAATGAAGTGTTGACTATGATGTTTCCGCGCCTAGAGGGAGACAAAGTTACATTTATTGGTTCGACTTTCCTGCGATATGGCGAACCTGAACCGTATCTAAATCATTGTCTTGTTCTCGGTTCATGCGATCCTGTCCCCGGAGCGGTCATTGAACCGGTCGCAACTGAAACCGAATTATTACTACAATGGAGAAATCTGATTCAAAAAGAAAATCCGGATATTATCATTGGGTATAACATATTTGGTTTCGATTATGAGTTCATGTTTCGTCGAGCGCAAGAAAATCACTGTGATCGCGAGTTCTTGAAATTGTCGCGAAAATGCGACGAAGTGTGCGGGAAGGAGACTGACGGCGAACTTTCCATTGAGAACACTAAAATTGTATTGGCGACGGGTGAATACGACCTGCGTTTCTATAAAACAACAGGTCGCCTTCAAATTGATATGTATACTTATTTCCGCCGCGATTTCAACCTAGCGTCATACAAATTGGACGATGTCGCCGGACAATATATCAGCGATAGTGTGAAGCGCGTAGAACATGTCCAACACCCCGTTCACGGGGCAGTCACTGAATTGTTCAGCAAAAATCTGTCCGGACTCCACGCGGGAGACTTTATACATATCGAACTAAGCGGATTTACATCGGATTATTATAAAGACGGCAAAAAGTTCCGCGTTTTGGATATCGATCATAATCGCGAAGTATGTGAAACGGTAAAGGGAAAGGAGTGCAAAAATAAATACAATGTTATAGTGATCGCCGGAACGGAAATGGAAGGTGATACGGCCAAAAATATCAAATGGGGCATGGCGAAAGACGATGTATCCCCACAAGATATATTTCGTTTGTCGAAAGGTTCTTCTGCGGATCGCGCGATCGTCGCGAAATACTGTATTCAGGATTGCAACCTTGTGCACCATCTCATGTCTAAGATTGACGTTATCACCGGATATGTGGAAATGTCGCGTATTTGTAGCGTCCCTATTTCATTTCTGGTCTTCCGTGGACAAGGTATCAAACTTACCAGTTACGTCGCGAAAAAGTGCCGAGAAAAGGATACGTTAATGCCCGATTTGGAGAAGTCGTCAGTGGGTGACGGATTTGAGGGCGCGATCGTTCTACCTCCCAAATGTTCCATGTATATGGACAATCCCGTGGCCTGCGTGGATTATGCGTCACTTTATCCATCTTCGATGATTAGTCAGAATTATTCGCATGATAGCAAGGTGTGGACAAAGGAGTATGATTTATCCGGAACATTGGTGAAGGAAACGGGTGAACGCGATGCGACCGGGAAGTATATTTACGATAATATGCCCGCATATCAATATATCGATATTGAATTCGACACATACCGGACCTGTCGAAAGAGTCCGACCTCTCGCGCAGAAAAAGTGGTTTCTGGTAAGAAAATTTGCCGGTGGGCGCAATTGCCGAATGATCAGAAATCGGTCATGCCCGCGATTTTAGAGGAGCTGTTAAAAGCGCGAAAGGAAACTCGTAGTAAAATCAAGACCGAACCCGATCCATTTATGCAGAATATTTTGGACAAACGTCAGCTCGGTTATAAGGTAACTGCTAATTCATTATATGGACAATGCGGCGCGCGCACATCAACATTTTATGAACAAGACGTTGCCGCATCGACGACCGCTACCGGTCGAATGATGATTACCTATGCGAAACGCGTGATCGAAGAAGTTTACAAAAACCGATTATACGACACCAAATGTTGTGGAATGGTAAAATGCAACGCAGAATACATATATGGCGATACGGATAGCGTATTCTTCACATTAAATTTGGAGGATCCTGTTACCGGTGCGAAAATTCGCGGGAAACGGGCATTGGAAATGACTATCGAGATTGGTCAAGACGTGGGTGCTTTGTGTTCACAATTCTTGAAAGCACCACAATGCTTGACTTATGAAAAAACGCTCATGCCGTTTATTCTATTGTCGAAAAAGCGTTATGTCGGTATGTTATACGAAGAGGACGCGTCAAAAGGTTATTTGAAATATATGGGTCTGTCGCTGAAACGACGCGATTCCTGCGATTATTTAAAGGATACATACGGCGGAATATTGAATATATTGATGAAAGAAAATGATATCCAGAAGGCGATCGAATTCTTGAACCAATCACTCGAAAATCTCATCGCGGGGACTGTGCCTATGGAAAAACTAACAATTACCAAGGCTCTCCGCAGTGACTATAAAAATCCTATGCAAATCGGTCATTGGGTATTGGCGGAACGAATTGGAAAACGCGACCCTGGAAACCGACCCAAACCCGGCGACCGTATGAAATTTGTATTCGTTATTAATAAAGACAAAAAGGCGTTGATGGGGGATAAGATCGAAACGCCCGATTATATTTCAGAACACAATGTTCCGATCGATTATACTCATTATATTACCAACCAGTTGATGAAACCGCTCCAACAATTATTTGGTCTCGCGTTGGAACCAATTTGGGAACATCAGCGCAAAACGGCCGCGATTAAAACCTATCGCAAAGATGTGATGCAAATTGAAAACGAGACTCCCGATATGGAGCAGTTCATGAAGAAGAAGGAAAAGTATTGTTCGGCTAAGATTAAGACCCTGCTATTTGATAAATTCCTCACGCAAATTGAACACAAGCGAACCGGTATGCAACCGATCAGCGCATTCTTCCGCTGAACCCCTAGTATAAAATTGAAACCGTCGCGGTCGATTATATGATATAATAACTTTGACTCTTATTATACTATAGTATGTCCAAACGCCCAATTATTGTTTCGTTGGAGGGAAATATTGGCGCCGGAAAATCTACCCTTTTGGAAAACCTAGAAACGCATTTAGGTAAAAATTCCGGTTGGATCTTTCTTCGAGAACCGGTTCACATTTGGGAGGAAATTCGTGACCAAAATGGTCAGACTATATTGGCTAAATTTTATGAAAATCCGGCCAAATATGCCTTTGCGTTTCAGATCATGGCGTATACGACTCGATTGCATGAACTAAAGCGTATCCTACGTGAAAACCCCAACTGTGTGGGTATTATATGCGAACGATCGCTCGATGCGGACAAACATATCTTTGCTAAAATGCTGCACGCTGACGGTCTCATTGATGATGTGATGTATAATATTTACGAGCGATACTTTGCCGAATATGAAGGCAATTTTACACTAGATGGTATGATTTATGTCGAGGCAGCACCCGAGGTCTGTTATCAGCGCGTGGCCAAACGTTCTCGCGATGGTGAATCGGCGATCGCTCTCGATTATTTGGAGAAATGCCATGAATATCATTCGTTGTGGATTGGTCATACCACAACAAAGGTCCTCAAACTTGACGTGAATGAGAACGTCGCAGATGTTATGTCTACACACGGTAAAATGCGAAACTGGCTTTATGCAGCTGAAGCATTCCTCCAAAAGTTTGCATTGGACGGGAAGGTCGGTGTTAGCTGTAGTTTACAGATGTAAAGTCCGACTACAGATCGATGTTTAATATGAAAACCGCTCTTCATCTATGTTTTCATGTATATTTTTTTTTGTGTATACCTTTAGAGAATTAACTATGCGTTTTATAAATATAATTATATATAATACAATTATATAGAGAATGGAAGCAGGTCGAATGATGTTTATGCACGCTCTAATAATCGGTATTTTATTATACATCTTTATGATTTATATACTTGGTCAAAGACAAATTGTCGCTGAAAACCGCAGCATTTTAATGGCTGCTTTGATATTGGTGTATATGATTTTATTTGGTCACGGTTTACCCGGTGCGGTAAATAAGGACCTGTTTTAAAAAACGTTGGCTAGCGCCTACGTGTCCGAGTATATTATTAAAATAATTGTAATAATATAGACATTTATTAGGATAATTATGCCTTGACCTTAGTAAAACCCTTAGTATTTAATATACCAATAAGCTCCTCGTTATCTTTGAATGGCGTAGCATCAGCGACAGACTTAGCATCAGCGACAGACTTAGCATCAGCGACAGGCGTAGCATCAGCGACAGACTTAGCATCAGCGACAGACTTAGCATCAGCGACAGGCTTAGCATCAGCGACAGGCTTAGCATCAGCGACAGGCTTAGCATCAGCGACAGACTTAGCATCAGCGACAGACTTAGCATCGGGCTTAGCACTATCCGTAACAGCCGCCGGTTTATTACTACTGTTGTCCAAGCTCTTCACATTATTAGTCACAATATATTTATTACCCTCAAACTTGATACTAAAAGGTTGCGAACCGATTTTTATATTAACCGATGATATTGTTCCAGTATCTGTATTATAATTCAGATTCGATACTTCAATTAATGCACTCATTTACATTATTTAGATAAAATAATCCGGTTAAATGTAAGATTAAATTTAAATATATATAACATATCAATAAATATGGATGAAGAAAATAAAACTGTGCCGTTTACAACGTGGATGATTGTATATACACCTTCCGAAAATCGTGTCGCAAATTATAATCATTTAAATAAAATTCATCCAACCAACCAATTTGTAGCAATCGATGCTGTATCCAATTTCAAAAAATATTCTGATTTTGCGATAGATAACAATTATAACACCCACGAATACATAAAAAAAATACGTAAACACCCTGGAAAGTTGGGTTGCAACTTGTCTCATCAATTACTTGTGGAAGAAATCGCCGAAAAGAGTTTGACGGATTGGAATTTGGTCTTGGAAGACGACACGCTTATACATATACCAATGTTTCTAAACGATGTTCAACCTATGTTGCATGCAGCAACCAAATATGGTTCAAAATATATTCAGTTATATACACATTCGCTATATAGAACAGAACAAAGCAAGCGCGCTAAGGTAGGTGAAAATTTATATAAAATGATGGGACAATGGGGAACGTGTGCGTATTTTATCCACAAGGATGCGATTCCGAAAATGAGAGAGGCCTACCCCGCAAATGTACATATTGATCATTTTTATAGTTCATTAATTTCACAATTGAAATCGGTGTGTTGGTTAACGCCCTATGTAAAAACCATCGGTGAGGCAGATGGGTATACACGCGATACAATTCCAAATATGGGAAGTATTATCATGTCTCGCGGGGCGCTTGGTGGTTTCTCTGTCGAAAATGCGTATGCGGAATTTGATGAATTTTTGCGGGCAACGGTGACCGATGGCTCTACGGTGTAGGTGATTGCGTAATAAATTTAGAGTTTGCGACGAGTTTGTCTCCGATTTTTGTATACCTTTTTAGATTTATTGGTTTTGCGACCACCTTTTCGAGTTGTGGATTTTACTGTGTTTGATTTTATTTTGTGTATTTTACGGGTTAGTTTTCCTCCTTTTTTATTAATATCAATATTAATTGTGTCTAATATGGTGTTTAAAGCTTTTAATATACCTTCCTGATTTATTTCATTAATATCAGTATACGTCAATTTGTTTATAGGTGTTTCGTCTTTGTATACCTTATTATATACATCAATTTGTGTATTAACGGTATCAATAATATACTTTTTTTTAGCTTTATGGTTTTCCGATCTTGAATGAAAAATCCTCTCTAAAAAACCTCTAGGAGCAAGTTGACGTATTTGATCATTTAATGTATTTACCATCTTTTCTTTAGCATCCGTCTTTAGATAAACGTCTGCATTTTTTTTATCTTCCAATTTTTCTGCCTCCGCCGCCAGTGCATCCGCCAGTGCATCCGCCTTTCTCTTCTCCTCCACCGCCAGTGCATCCGCCGCCTCCTTCTTCTCCGCTGCAGCCAGCGCATCTGCCGTTCTCTTCTTCTCCGCCGCCTCCTTCTTCTCCGCTGCAGCCAGCGCATCTGCCGTTCTCTTCTTCTCCGCTGCCTCCTTCCTCTCCGCTGCAGCCAGCGCATCTGCCGTTCTCTTCTTCTCCGCTGCCTCCTTCCTCTCCGCTGCCTCCTTCCTCTCCGCTGCCTCCTTCCTCTCCGCTGCCTCCTTCCTCTCCGCCGCCTCCTTCCTCTCCGCTGCCTCCTTCCGCTCCGCCGCCTCCTTCCTCTCCGCTGCAGCCAGTGCATCTGCCGTTCTCTTCTTCTCAGCTGCCTCCTTCTTCTCCGCTGCCTCCTTCTTCTCCGCTGCCTCCTTCTTCTCCGCTGCCTCCTTCTTCTCCGCTGCCTCCTTCTTCTCCGCTGCCTC
>Ga0209353_10002202_pt1 | contig 10740 bp, 9 predicted proteins | sample LauGreSpBDMM15SD_2_FD_187561 | JGI IMG/M metagenome (GOLD analysis project Ga0209353, IMG submission 187561) | Freshwater lake microbial communities from Lake Michigan, USA - Sp13.BD.MM15.SD (SPAdes) (version 2) | ecosystem: Environmental > Aquatic > Freshwater > Lake | place: Lake Michigan, USA...
TTGAGCGACGCCTTCTTGGCGACGGGTGCCGAGCCGTGGAGCATTCCAAACATTGCTGACCTCCCATCGATCAAGGTTGAGAACGCACCCGCCTCAGACAAGCCGGGCTTCCGACCGTATCAGCGCGACCCCGAGACGCTGGCCCGCCCGTGGGCGGTGCCGGGGACCCCAGGACTCGAGCACCGCATCGGTGGCCTCGAGAAGCTCGATGAGTTGGGGACGGTCAGCTACGACCCCGACAACCATCACCGCATGAACCTGCTCCGCGCCGAGAAGGTGGCGCGCGTCGCCCGCGACATTCCACCAACCGAAATTTACGGCGAGAGCACGGGCGACCTGCTCATCTTGGGCTGGGGCTCCACCTACGGCTCAATTCGTTCGGCGGTAGAGCGCCTGCAGTCGCGCGGCAAGCGCGTCAGCCACGCCCACCTGCGCTACCTAAATCCGCTACCAACGGATCTCGGCGAGATGCTGAAGAACTTCAAGCACGTGCTGATGCCTGAGCTCAACGCCGGCCAGCTGCGCATGCTCATTCGCGCCAAGTACCTGGTTGACGCCGTGGGCTTCAACCTGGTGCGCGGCAAGCCGTTCCAGATCGGTGAGATTGAGGCGAAGGCCGAGTCGCTCCTCGGCGAGAGTGTGGAGGCCGCAAAGTGACCCAGTCTGAACTCCCGGTGCTGACGAAGAAGGACTTCGAGTCCGACCAGGATGTGCGCTGGTGCCCAGGATGCGGCGACTATTCGATCCTGGCGCAGACCCAGAAGACGATGCCTACCTTCGGCGTCGCCAAGGAGAAGATTGTCTTCATCTCTGGGATCGGCTGCTCGGGGCGCCTCCCGTATTACATGAACACCTACGGCTTCCACACAATCCATGGTCGTGCCGCAACGATCGCCACCGGGCTGAAGGCGGCGCGACCTGACCTGATGGTCTGGGTGATCACCGGCGACGGTGATGCGCTCTCGATCGGCGGCAACCACCTGATCCACGCGATGCGCCGCAACGTCGACATGAAGATGATCATGTTCAACAACCGCATCTACGGCCTCACCAAGGGTCAGGCCTCGCCAACCTCGCCGATCGGCAAGAAGACGAAGTCAACGCCGCTCGGCACTATCGAGACGCCGATCATTCCGCTCAACCTTGTTGCTGCCGCTGAGGCAAGCTTCATCGCTCGATCGGTGGACACGCACTCCGAGCATCTGCAGGAGATGATGCAGCGCGCGGGCGAGCACTCCGGTGCCGCCTTCCTCGAAGTGCTGCAGAACTGCAACATCTTCAACGACGGCGCATGGCGCGACTTCACCGACAAGTCGGTGAAAGAGGATCGCATGCTGGTGCTGAAGCACGGCGAGCCGATGATCTTCGGCGCCGAGAAGAACAAGGGGATTCGACTGAATGGCCTGCAGCCGGAGGTGGTGACCATCGGTGAGAACGGCGTGAGCGTTGCCGACCTCTGGGTGCACGACGAGACTGACCCTGATGCCACGCGCACGCAGATCTTGAGCCGCATGTGGTGGCCCGACTTCCCTGTGCCGGTTGGTGTTTTCCGCCGCGTGCCGCGCCCAACCCACGACCAGTTGCTGATTGAGCAGATCGATGGAGCGAAGGCGGCGCGTGCCGCGAAGGGTCCAGTCGACCTGCAGAAGCTCCTCGCCTCCGGGGAGACCTGGACGGTCGAGTGACCGCGCCGCGCCTGCTGGTGCTGGCCGACGATCTGATCTGGTCTACTCGACTCGAAGGGCAGGGGCGCACCCTTGGCGCTGAGGTTCAGCGATTCGCAACGCCAGCACCCCTCGTCGCCGCCCTCACCGCTCACCCGGCCACTCCGACCGACCTGGTGGCGATTGACGCCACCGCCCGCGCCTACGACGCCGAGGCGGCGGTTCGCGCCGTGGCGGCGACCGGGGCACGGGTCCTCGCCCTGGTCCAGCACGATGATCCTGAGGGGCGGGCGAGCCTGATCGCCGCAGGGGCGGTGCGCGCCATGCCGTACCGCGCCCTCTTTGAGCGCGGGCATGCGATCCTCGCAGGGCTACTCGATCTGCCGGTGCCGCCGGCGACGAGCCCAGCGACAGCAACTGAGGAGGGTGCATGAGCAACCGAACCGCCGAGATTGACGCCGCCTACGCCGCCGCGACCCCAGGGCTTGGCGCCGGGCACGCCCTCGAAGCAAAACTCATCGGCCCCGCCGCCTACGCTGCGCGACTCTCCGCCGCGCGCGACGCGGTGAACGACGCCGGCCTCGACGCGGTGTTGCTCGGCTTCGGTGCTGACATGCGCTATCTCACCGGCTACGCCGCACCAGCACTGGAGCGACTCACCATGCTGGTGATCCCCGCGAACGGGGCACCAACACTGATCGTGCCGCGACTCGAAACAGGCATGGCTGGTGACGCACCCGCAATGCGCGGCGGTCATGTGGCCCGCGTCCCCTTCGGCGAGACCGATGATCCGTTTGCCCTTGTTGCAGCCGCAGTGAAGGCTGGCGGCCGACCAAACGCTGCCGCGCGCGGCGTGGCTGTCTCGGACCGACTCTGGTCAACCTTCTTGATTCGCATTGAGGCGGCACTGCGCACCCACGGCTCCATTACGCAGACGCAGCTGGCGTCGCACGTGATTGGCAAGCTGCGCATGGTGAAGTCGGCCGAAGAGGCGGCACTGCTGCGCGGCGCAGGTCGCGCGGTAGACACCGTCGTCATGGCGATCACCAGCGGCAAACTGCTCGGTCGCACCGAGAACGATGTGGCACGTGAAGTGCGCGAGCGACTCACCGGTGCCGGACACGAGGTCTCATCGTTCGCCATCGTCGGCTCTGGTCCGAACTCTGCCTCGCCACATCACGAGGCCTCATCGCGTGTGATCAACGCCGGCGATGCGATCGTGCTCGACATTGGTGGCGTCTTCGGCGGCTACGGAAGTGATACCACCCGAACTATTTGGGTGACTGGCCCGAACGGCGCGGTGCCGCCAACGGACGACTACCTGCGCCGCTACGAGATCTTGAAGCGCTCCCACCAGGCGGCGATGGATCACGTTCGCCCAGGGGTGAGCTGTGAATCGGTCGATGCCGCCGCCCGCGCCGTGATCGACGCGGCAGGGGAGGGGGCCCGCTTCTTCCACCGCACCGGGCACGGAATCGGGCTCGAGGAGCACGAAGATCCGTATATCGTCGCGGGGAACACCACAAAGCTGGTTCCAGGGCACGCCTTCTCCATTGAGCCTGGCATTTACGTTGAGGGCCTCAACGGCGCCCGCATCGAAGACATCGTGCTCTGTGGCGACAGCGCAGTAGATGCGCTGAATCACACGAAGCGCGACCTCTATGTGGTGGCCGGATGACCGACGGTCCAGTCGCAAGCGCACAGCAACAGGTTCGCCAAGCGACGCCGGCGCAGGTGCGCCGGATCGCCAAGGCGCGACCGTATGTACCGCTGCATGACCTGCGACGAACCTACGGACTCCCTGGCGATGAAGAGATCACCACGCGCATTGAGACGCCTGAAGGTCCGGCATGGATCGGCCTTCCGGAGCGCGAGGCACGCATCATTGAGAGCCTCGTACGCGAAGGCGAGATCGCGCTGATCTTTGCCGACTCACCGCGAGCGCGTGTGGTGCTCGGCTTCCACAGCCTCACGCTGCACGCCTAAGCGTCAACCCCTTCGCCGCGCAGCAGTGCGCGCTTGAAGGCAATCGGATCCGTTGCCCCAGGACGCCAGCTACTGCCAGCGCCACCACCGAATCCGCCGATGCCGGCTGATGCCAGCACGCGATGGCAGGGGATCAACACGGGTACGCGATTCTTGCCGAGCGCACCACCAACTGCGCGCGCGGCACGGGGCGACCCACTCGCCGCTGCTAGTTCGCCGTAGGTCACTGTTCTGCCGAAGCGCACGCCGGCAAGTGCGCGAAAGACGCGCTGCTCAAATTCTGTCGCCCACGAAAGGTCGGTTGCCGCCAGTCGCTCGCGCGCGCTGAGCTGCCCACGCAGCGCGGCGTTCAGGATGCGGTTCACATCGCGCGCGTTCGCGACGGGGCCGGCAGCGCGGCGGCCCACCGCAGCGTTGGCCACCGGCGCAAACGGCGCACCTGGATCGAGGGCGATGGCGCAGATGCGGCCGTTCTCCACCGCAACGGGGAGCGCTCCCCAGGGGCTTGACCACGAGTAAATCTGCATGCGCGCAGCCTAGCCGCAGGCACTTACCAATCGAATGAGGCGTATACTCCCCCTGAGTATGTCGACTGAGCCTGTTCCTGCGGCGCCAACCACCCCCGTGGCGGAGATTGCCCTCCCTGTCACCGGGATGACCTGCGCCTCGTGCGTGAACCGCGTGGAGCGATTCCTGAAGAAGGCCGATGGCGTCAGCGGCGCAAGCGTGAACCTTGCGACCTCGATGGCCACCATTCAGTACACACCAGAGGCGACAGGCGTTGCTGATCTTGCTGCGGTCATTAGCGCCGCAGGCTACGAAGTTCCCGCAGCGGCGCTCGCCCTCGCCGGACGCGAAGGAGATGCCGATGCGCAAGAGGCGCGCGAAGCACTCGATGCCGAGCTGGTTGCCGCGCGCACTAAAGAGACGCGGGGACTTCTGCGCGACGGTGTGATTGCAACGATCTTTGGTTTCGGTGCAATGGCCCTGATGCTGCAGCCGTGGTTCTTCATCAGCATGGAGCGTATCAACTGGATCCTGATCGTTCCATCCACCATCATTCAGTTCGCCGTTGGCTGGCGCTTCCACTCGCGTGCACTGCGCGCACTTCGTCATGGCTCCCTCACCATGGAGACACTCGTCAGCCTTGGCACCACCGCCGCGTGGGGTTGGTCGGTCGCGATCACCCTCTTCCATTCCCAGCTGATGCGCGTCGGTATTCCGGCGCATGCAACGTGGGACGCCGCGGCACTCATTCTCGGGTTTGTCGCACTCGGTCGCTGGATGGAGGCACGCGCCAAAGAGCAGACAACGAGCGCGGTGCGCGGAATCCTAGCGCTGCAGCCAAAAGAGGCTGAGCTACTTGCCACCGCCGATGCACCAACTGCCACTGCCATCGCCGTGAACAAGATCATTGCTGGTGACCTGCTGCGCATTCGCCCTGGTGGGCGCATCCCGGTTGACGGCATCATCGTGAGTGGACGCGCCGCCGTAGATGAGTCGGCCATCACTGGCGAGTCGCTCCCAGTCGAGCGCGGTCCTGGGAGTCGACTGGCCGCTGGCACGCTGCTGACCGACGCTGCAATCGTGATGCGCGCCACACAAGTAGGCGCGAACACCACGCTAGCCCGCATCGTTGCGATGGTCGAGCGGGCGCAGGGCTCGAAGCCCGCCATTGCCCGCCTGGCCGACCGCATCTCAGAGGTGTTCGTTCCGGTCATTCTGCTGATCGCCGTGGCGACCTTTGTTGGCTGGTACCTGCTGGGAGCAGAGCCGCGCCTAGTGCGCGCCGTAGCGACCGCCATCGCCGTGCTCGTGGTCGCCTGCCCCTGCGCCATGGGCCTCGCCACCCCCACCGCCGTGATCGCTGGCACCGGTCGCGGCGCCGAGGCGGGAATCCTCGTGCGCGACGCTGCCATCCTCGAAGCGGCGGGGAAGCTGCGCGCCGTGGTCTGGGATAAGACCGGCACCCTCACCCTCGGCCAGCACGCCCTCGTCGGCCGCCTCGCCCTCGCCACCGGCCCACTCGCTGGCGACACCGATCGCCTCCTACAGATCGCCGCCGCGGTCGAGAGCCCATCAGAGCACCCGCTCGCCCGCGCGATCGTGCGCGCCGCGGGTACCGTCACAACTAAGGTCACCGACTTCGTCATGCATGCAGGGCACGGCGTGAGCGCCAACATTGATGGCGCAACGGTGCGCGTCGGCACCGAGGCATTCACCGCCACGACCAACTCCGAGCTCACCAGCTGGGCAACGGCAGAGGCGGCCGCGGGGCGTACGCCGCTCTTCGTTGCAATGAACGGCGAGTCGGCTGGCGCTCTAAGCCTCGCCGACACCGTTCGCCCAGAGAGCGCTGCAGCGATTCGCGCACTGAGCGCACGCGGCATCGAGTCGTGGATCATCAGCGGTGACCGGCAAGAGGTGGTGAACGCCATCGCCCGCGATCTCAACATTCCACCAGCGCGCGCCCGCGGCGGAATTCTGCCTGGCGGCAAGGGCGACGCGATTGCCGAGATTCGACGCAGCAGCAGCGGACCCGTGGCCATGGTGGGGGATGGCGTGAACGATGCGCCAGCACTCGCCGCCGCCGACGTTGGCATCTCCATGGGTGGCGGCACTGAGATCGCGATCGACGCCTCGGCTGCAACGCTGAGCGGCGCAGACCCGCGCGGTGTGCCACTCCTCGTCGACCTTGCGCGCGCCACCACGCGCATCATCAAGCAGAACCTTGGCTGGGCCTTCGGCTACAACATCTTCCTCGTACCACTCGCCGCCGGCCTTTTGCTTCCAACATTCGGCATTGGCCTTGACCCAGCTCTCGCCGCCGCCGCTATGGGTGGGTCGAGCGTGACGGTGGTGTTGAATGCGCTGAGGCTGCGAAGGCTGCCGCTAGAGCGAGATCGGCTGAACTAGAACCTCATCCCGGAAATGGCGAAGTGAGCGCCTAGCGAAGCTTCCCAAAGAGCGCCGAGGCGTTCTGGCCACCGAAGCCAAATCCGTTGATCAGCACGCGGTCGACAGCTTGGTTGGTGCGCGCGGTGTGCGGCACGTAGTCGAGGTCGCACTCAGGGTCCGGCGTGTCGAGATTGATCGTTGGTGGCACAGTGCCTGTCTCGATCGCCTTGATGGCGGCGAGTCCAGCAACGGCGCCCGCGCCGCCCAAGAGGTGGCCGACCATGCTCTTTGGGGAGCTGATCGGAATCTTATAGGCGTGATCGCCAAGGGCGCGCTTGATCGCCTTCGTCTCGGTGAGGTCATTGAGTGGGGTGCTGGTGCCGTGCGCCACGATGTAGCTGATGTCATCGATGACGGCGCCGCCGTCGAGGATCGCCTTGATCATGGATCCTGCCGCGCCGCGGCCAGTTGGCTCAGGGGCGCTGATGTGGAAGGCATCGGCGGTTGCGCCAGCACCGAGTAACTCGGCACGAATGGTTGCGCCGCGCGCCTTGGCATGGGCCAGCGATTCGACCACGAAGACTGCGCCACCCTCGCCGAAGACGAAGCCGTCACGGTTCTTGTCGAACGGTCGGCTGGCGTGCGTTGGGTCGTCGTTGCGCTTGCTGAGGGCACCCATGTTGCTGAGGGCGGCGAATGCCATCGGCAGGAGTGGTGCCTCAACGCCACCGGCAACGACCACGTCGGCCTCGCCGCTACGGATCAGGCGGAGCGCATCTTGAAAGGCGAGCACACCAGTGGCACAGGCGGCGGCCTGGGTGATGGCGGCGCCGGTGAGGCCGTACTTCATGCTGACCATGCAGGCGCCCATGCTTGGGCTGAGGGCGGGAATAGCGAAGGCGCTCACGAAGCGGCCACCCTTCTCGCGATAGGCGTCGCTCCCCATGGTGACCTGCTCGATGCCACCGCCGCCGGTGTTGATCACCGTGGCGACGCGATCGCGCCGCTCCGGCTCCCAGCTGGCGATGTCGGAGAGTCCGGCATGCTCGATGGCTTCCGTGGCGGCGGCGATTGCGAACTGCACGAAGCGGCTCATGCGGCGCGCCATCTTCATATCCATGGTGAGGAGCGGATCGAAGCCCTTCACCTCGGCGGCGATGCGTACGTCGTTTGGTGAGGCATCAAAGTGGGTGATGAGGCCGGCGCCTGAGCGCCCTGCGATCAAGCCATCCCAGTACTCGCCCGCGCTATTGCCGATCGGGGTGATCGCGCCGTAGCCGGTGATGACGGCCCGCTGGGCATCGGTTCGTACTGGGGTGGTGCTCATGGCTCCTCCTACTTTCCGGTCCAGCGTCGCAACACGATGGCGCCATTATGCCCACCGAGCCCAACGTTGTTGCTCACCGCGGCACGAATCTCGGCCGGGCGTGTTTCGAGGTTGACGTTCAGGTTGCAGGCGGGGTCGACGTTCTTGGTGTTGAGCGTTCCTGGAATCACCTGGTGATGCAGCGAGAGGGTCGTGAAGACCGCTTCGACGGCGCCAGCGGCACCCATAAGGTGACCGGTCAGCGACTTGGTGGCCGAGACCGGAATCTCTGCCGCGCGTGCGCCAAAGGCACTGTGGAAGGCGAGCGCCTCACGCTCATCACCCACTGGCGTGCTGGTGCCGTGCGGGTTGATCAGGTCAATCTCGGTCGGGTCGATCTTGCCGCGCTGCAGCGCCCACTTGATGGAGCGCGCCGATCCGGCGCCGCCTTCAACTGGCTGGATCATGTCGTGTGCGTCGGCAGAGCTACCGTAGCCAACGACCTCTGCGTAGATGGTGGCGCCACGCGCCGTGGCCGAGGCGAGATCTTCGACGATGAAGGCGCCCGCCCCCTCGCCAAGGACGAAGCCGGCGCGATCCACGTCGTACGGTCGGCAGGCCGATGCTGGCCCTTCGCCGTCACGCGGGCCGGCGAGGCCACGCATGTTCATGAAGCCGATGTGGGCAACCTCAAGGAGTGGGTTCTCGGTGGAGCCGGCAATGACCGCAGTCACGTCGCCGCGCTTGATCGCCTCGGCCGCCTCGCCCAGGGCGTGCGTGCCGGTGGCGCAGGCGGAGACGACGGCGAGGTTGTGCCCCACGGCGCCAGACTCGATGGCGATCATTCCGGAGGTGCTGTCGACGAGGCCGTGGGCGATGAAGGTCGGCGCAACGGCGCGCGGCCCCTTCTCCTTCCAGCTCATCTGGTTCTCGATGAAGAGTCCCTGGCCGCCAGCACCCGAGCCGAAGACCACGCCAACCTCTTCGCGGTTCGCATCGGTGATCTCTAGTCCTGAGTCGTGGAGCGCGGCCTTTGCCGCGGCCACGCCCCAATGGATCTCGGGGCCGGTGCGGCGAATCTGCTTCGCGTCGAGGAACTGGGTGACGTCAAAGTTCTTCACCTCACCCGCGACCACGTAGGGCGCGTAGGGGGTTGGATCCCAGTGGGTGATCTGCGCGATACCACTGCGCCCTTCGGTGAGTGATGTCCATACGTCGCCCACGGTGTTGCCGATCGGCGAGATGATGCCGAGTCCGGTGATGACGACGCGTCGGGTGTGATCTGGCTCGCGCATGCTGCTACTCCTTCACTACTTAAGCTGCTGGGCTTACTTCTTCAATCGAGAGAATCTCAGCGCCATCGGCCGACGGGATGCGCTTCACGAGCCCGGCGAGCACACGGCCCGAGCCGACCTCGATGTAGCGTTTTGTACCGGCGGCGACCATGGCGTTCACCGCGGCGATCCAGTCGACACCACCGGTGAGGTGATTCGAGAGTTCGTCGCGTAGCTGCGCGGCCGTGGTGATGCGCGCGGCGGTGGCGTTGGCGAGCATTGGGGTCTTCGGATCGGCGATGGTGACGGCGGCGAGCGCCTCGCGCATGCCGGCGGCGGCCTCCTCCATCAGTGGTGAGTGGCTGGCGATGCTGACCTGCAGTCGAACCGCGCGCTTTGCGCCGGCGGCACTTGCCGCGGCAACGGCGGCTTCAATGGCGGCAACTTCTCCAGAGAGAACGATCTGCCCCGGCGAGTTGCGATTGGCGAAGACCAAGATTCCGAGCTTTGCGCCCGCGGCGATCACGTCAGCCTCGGCGCTCTCGGGCAGCCCAAGGATGGCGGCCATGGCACCAGGTCGTCCGCCACCGGATGCTTGCATCAGCTCGCCACGTCGTCGCGCGAGTCGCACGCCGTCGGCAACGGAGAGTGCGCCAGCGGCAACGGCGGCGGCGTACTGGCCAGCCGAGTGGCCAGCGATCAGGATCGGTTCGTCGAGAGGTGTGCCTGCGGCGGCGGCGCGTTCACGCGCGGCGGCGAGCATGGCGATGGAGATGGTGAGGATGGCGGGCTGCGCGACCTCGGTGCGCTCGAGGGCTTCGGCTGGGCCCGTCGCCATCAGCTGGCCGAGGGGCTCGCCGAGTGCGGCTTCAGCCTCGGCAAGTACGGCGCGTGCGGCGGGGGAGGCGGCGAGGGCGGCGGCACCCATGCCGACGCTCTGCGAGCCCTGCCCAGGGAAGATCCACGAGGTGTTCGGTGACATGCGGGGAATCGTAGCCGCCCTGTTGGACCCGCTGCGCTAATGTATGCGCATATGCATACACCTCGCCGTAACCGTATTGCTGAGATCACCAAGGCCGCCGAGGGGCTGCGCAGCCGCCTCCCCGCAGCAGTTCGCGTTGCCCGGGGCGAGATGGGGGAGAGCCCGCTCGATGAGGTGTCGCGACGCCGGCAGAGCCTCGGTGAGATCGGCGGGCGCATTGTCTCTATCCGCCGCCTCTGGCGCGAACTCGTGCTTTCAACGGCACAGCAGTTGGCACCGACCGAGCTCTCGTTGGCGCAGGTCGCCGCCCTCTATCTGCTCGCCGATGGGAAGCCGCGATCGGTGGGGGAGATCGCCCGAGACCTCGGCCGCTCACATTCGGCGACCAGCCGTCTGGTGAGCTTCTTACATGAGCGTCGCTATCTGCGCGCCGCGCCAACGAGCGATGCCCGCGTGCGCCGATCGCAGCTTGCTCCAAGTGGCGAAGCGCTCCTCACCTCAATCGATCGCGGTCGCGCAGAACAGTTTGTGGATGTGGTGCGACGACTACCGAAAGCGGAGCGCGGTCTGGTTGCTGCAGCGGTTGCCGCACTGGCAACGCGCGCGCCGGTTACTCCCCCGCGTACCCCA
>Ga0209353_10002206_pt1 | contig 10724 bp, 10 predicted proteins | sample LauGreSpBDMM15SD_2_FD_187561 | JGI IMG/M metagenome (GOLD analysis project Ga0209353, IMG submission 187561) | Freshwater lake microbial communities from Lake Michigan, USA - Sp13.BD.MM15.SD (SPAdes) (version 2) | ecosystem: Environmental > Aquatic > Freshwater > Lake | place: Lake Michigan...
TATACCCTCCAATGGATGAAGTCTGCTTTTAAAAGCCTCATCCCAAACCCTTCTCCGAAGGAGAAGGGCTTTAGATCCCGATGACATCGTACTTCTTTTTTGAATACCAGTTTTTTTCTATGAACTCATTTCCAATGGTTGGTTAATGGTCAGCTCCCTCTCCTTCGGAGAGGGTTGGGGTGAGGCTTTTTCGATGTATGTGCCCAGGTACAATTAAAGTTTTCAGCCTTGCTTAATTATTTTTTTATACAAGAAGCGTAATTATAAAATAGTGCATAAAAAACAAAATTGCACACAGATTTTCACGGATTTTAAAGTGTCAAAATTATTTAACTTAACGACTTTGGGGTACAATGGATTTTATTGAATACCTTGTTTTGGTACACGTCACCACTGCGTTCAGACGTGCACCAGCGCACCGGAAGTTCACTGGCGCCAACAGGGAATTTATTTAGGGCTTAGATTTTAACGCTAATATTTGTTGGGGAAGAATACCAACCAAGGCATAAAATTAAATAGTGGACATTTGCGTTAGCGATAGTCCCGATGCTTCGGGATTGTTTGAGCTCTTTTTTTCTTATAAGGTTGTATGATTTCTGAATTATAGACAGTAAGTAAATACCTTATAAGAAAAAAAGCGAGTGCCGAAAGCGCGGCCCGCCGCGGCGGGAAACGCCCTAAACAACCAGGAATTAACCTATTAATCATAATCACTAATTTTACCCAACAGGTTTAACAATGATTTTTAATATTGTTTTTTCATACAAATTAATAGTAAGATTCTACTGCAAATGGTACTTTTACAAACGGATATGAACGCGTGATTTCTAAAATCTTAAATCAAAAAATGTATGAGCGATAAATTACAAAGACGCAGTTTTATTTCAAAAATAGGGTTGGCTTTAAGCACGGCCATGATAACACCTTGGTCTAATTTTGCGTCAAATTTTAAGGAAATTGATAAAAATACAAGTCCTATTTTAGATAAAAAAGTCCTGGGTTTTCAATGGGATACCCTTGATCCGTTTTTGTTTTGTGTGCATCATGAAGATGAATTCCCCAAAGGGAATGAAGTGATGGGCCCCAACAAAGAACTTTTTAAAGGGCGTCACATGGGCGATGATTTTATTATCAAAGATGGCTTCAGGATGTACCATGGCAAAACGGTTCCTGGCTTTCCCGGACATCCGCACAGGGGTTTTGAAACCATCACGGTGGTTCGTAAAGGCATCGTTGACCATGCCGATTCTATGGGGGCGTCAGGCCGTTATGGCAATGGCGATGTGCAATGGATGACGGCAGGCAAAGGGGTACAACACTCTGAAATGTTTCCCTTGGTTCATCAGGACAAAGACAATACCATGGAGTTGTTTCAGATTTGGTTGAATCTTCCTCAAAAGGATAAAATGATTGAACCTCATTTCAAAATGTTGTGGAGAGAAGCGATTCCTAACCATGCCTACACTGACAATAATGGGAAAAAGACCAATGTGGAAGTGATTGCGGGAAAGGTTGAAAATGAAAAAGCACCGACTCCTCCTCCCGGTTCTTGGGCAACAGAGGAAGCCAATCAAGTGGCGATATGGAATATTAAAATGGAAGCAGGCGCCACCTGGACTTTACCCAAAACGGCGGAAGGCGTAAACCGAATGTTGTATTTTTATGAAGGCACAGCTTTGACATTGGCAGGCGAAAATATCAAACCTTATACTGCTGTACAACTGATTCCAACAATGGATGTTGCGCTAGTTGCGAGTGGGGGAGAAGAGGTGAGTATTTTGGTATTGCAAGGCAAACCCATTGGGGAACCGGTGATTCAATATGGCCCTTTTGTGATGAATACCAAAGAAGAAATTAAACAAGCATTTGACGATTACCACGCCACTGAATTTGGAGGTTGGCCTTGGCCCAAATACGACCAGGTGCATCCAAGAGACAAATCGAGGTTCGCACACCATGCAGATGGGAAGGAGGAAGTTTTTTAGTGTTGAGTTTTTAGTGTTTAGTGTTTAGTGTTGAGTTTTTAGTGTTTAGTGTTTAGTGTTTAGTGTTGAGTTGTGAGTTTAATAAAAAATGTGTTGAGTGAAAATACTTAACATTCAACACTTAACATTCATCACTAATTTAATACTCAACATTAAACACTCATCATTCAAAACTAAGTGAGTGTTGAGTTGTGAGTGTTGAGTTGTTAGTAAAAAATGTGTTGAGTGAAAATACTCAACATTCAACACTAAACATTCATCACTAATTTAATACTCAACATTAAACACTAAGAGAGTGTTGAGTTATGAGTGTTAAGTTGTTAGTAAAAAAATGTATTGAGTGAAAATACTCAACATTCAACACTAAACATTCATCACTAATTTAATACTCAACATTCAACACTAAGTGAGTGTTGAGTTGTGAGTGTTAAGTTGTTAGTAAAAAAATGTATTGAGTGAAAATACTCAACATTCAACACTAAACATTCATCACTAAGAGAGTGTTGAGTTATGAGTGTTAAGTTGTTAGTAAAAAAATGTATTGAGTGAAAATACTCAACATTCAACACTAAACATTCATCACTAATTTAATACTCAACATTCAACACTAAGAGAGTGTTGAGTTATGAGTGTTAAGTTGTTAGTAAAAAAATGTATTGAGTGAAAATACTCAACATTCAACACTCAACATTCAACACTAATTTAATACTCATCATTCAAAACTAAGTGAGTGTTGAGTTGTGAGTGTTGAGTTGTTAGTTAAAAAATGTGTTGAGTGAAAATACTCAACATTCAACACTCAACATTCAACACTAATTTAATACTCATCATTCAAAACTAAGTGAGTGTTGAGTTGTGAGTGTTGAGTTGTTAGTAAAAAATGTGTTGAGTGAAAATACTCAACATTCAACACTAAACATTCAAAACTAAGAGAGTGTTTAGTTGTGAGTTGAGTTTTAAACATTAAGTAATAGTTTAGAGTACGGAGTATTAAGCACAAGTATTAAGTACAAAGTTTAGCGTATAAGTTGAGTGTTTAGTGTTGAGTGTTTTTAGTGTTTAGTTGAGTGTATTACAAAGTTTAGCGTATAACGCAATGTAAGCTGGTGAAGCATGCGCAACCGCTAAAACGCAACACTTGTTTTAATCCTTTACTCTTCATGCACTCAAGACGCATAACCCTATAGGGGGCAAATAAAAATAACCATGGGTGATACCCATGAACAAGCACGTTACAAGAAGGTAAAACTACGTTACAAGAAGTGACAAGCACGTTGCAAGAAGGTAAAACTACGTTGCGAAAAGGGACAAACACATTACTAGAAGGTAAAACCACGTTGCGAAAAGGGACAAGCACGTTGCAAGAAGGTAAAACTACGTTGCGAAAAGGGACAAGCACGTTACTAGAAGATAAAACCACGTTGCGAAAAGGGACAAGCACGTTGCAAGAAGGTAAAACTACGTTGCGAAAAGGTAAAAAGTAAAAAAAAGCGTCCCGAAAATATGGGGACGCTTTTTTTGCATTTATGAAATGAGTATCCTAAACTCCAAACCTCCCAATTGTTTAATACTCAACATTCAACACTAAACATTCATCACTAAGAGAGTGTTGAGTTATTAGTGTTAAGTTGTTAGTAAAAAAATGTATTGAGTGAAAATACTCAACATTCATCACTAAACATTCATCACTAATTTAATACTCAACATTCAACACTAAGTGAGTGTTGAGTTATGAGTGTTAAGTTGTTAGTAAAAAAATGTATTGAGTGAAAATACTCAACATTCAACACTAAACATTCATCACTAAGAGAGTGTTGAGTTATGAGTGTTAAGTTGTTAGTAAAAAAATGTATTGAGTGAAAATACTCAACATTCAACACTCAACATTCATCACTAATTTAATACTCAACATTCAACACTAAGTGAGTGTTGAGTTATGAGTGTTAAGTTGTTAGTAAAAAAATGTATTGAGTGAAAATACTCAACATTCAACACTCAACATTCAACACTAAGAGAGTGTTGAGTTATGAGTGTTAAGTTGTTAGTAAAAAAATGTATTGAGTGAAAATACTCAACATTCAACACTAAACATTCATCACTAAGAGAGTGTTGAGTTATGAGTGTTAAGTTGTTAGTAAAAAAATGTATTGAGTGAAAATACTCAACATTCAACACTAAACATTCATCACTAATTTAATACTCAACATTCAACATTCATCACTAATTTAATACTCAACATTCAACACTCAACATTCATCACTAATTAAACATTCATCACTCTTCAAAGTAATGGTCACTTTGGATTTTTTACAAATGATTCCTATTGGAGGATTGTGTTTGCTGACCGAAATGGTTGTTTCTAAAGCGGATTCAAATTGTTTTAAAATTCTTTGGGCAATTTTGAAGGCTAAATCTTCTAAAAGTAAACAGGATTTTGCGCTTTCTTCCTGGGCTATTTTTCCTAAAATTTCATAATTGATAGTACTTTCTAATGGAGTCGAAGTATTAAAAGAAATATTGGTAAGTACTTTGATATCAATGGTGTATCTGTTACCAATCTTTCTCTCCTCTTCATAAAAGCCGTGATAGCTAAAAAAATCCAATCCAACTAATTCAATTTCGGCTTTCATAGTTGTCAGTTTACGGTTATCAGTTTACAGTTTTTAGTTTTTGTATAGGGTGTTCATTAATTGTTTGTATTCAAGTATTGTTTTTTTGATGTTACTCCAAACTTGTAACCGTAAACTGAAAACTTATTTTATCATGTCGAAGAATGAAATGTCTTCTTCTACTACACTGGTTGTTTTTCTGCTCACTTCATTGTCATTGTCAATATTGTCAACAAATGCAATTTGTGTGATTTTTCTTTCAGTTTTTACTGTTTCTTCCACTACTGCTTTGGGTTGTGTTTTTGGGTCTTCAATCGCAGAAAACATAGGAGGAATCAATTCTTTTTCCTTTGCTTTTTTTACTTCCACTTTTACCTCTTCTACCATTTCTTGTTCGATGGTGATTTCTGGAGCGGTAAATTCTATTTCAGCAATTACTTCTTCAGTAAGTGGGGTGTTTTTGGGCGTAATTTTAGTAACCCTGTCTAAGGTGTTTTGTGCAACTTTAGACAGCTCTGTAACCAATTTGTTTTTTAATGATTCAAGTTCTTTTACTTCGGTTTTTAAACTTGCAACTTTTACGTCAAGGTTGTTTAATGAGCTTTTGGACCTCATTTCAGCATCAGCAATAATTTCTTCTGATTTTAGTTTGGCTTCATTCAACATTGATTGCGAAACACTTTCAGCATGTTCTATCAATTGTGTCGCATTTTGTTCGGCTTGAGCAATGATACTTGTGCTGGCGTCCTCTGCTGTTTTCAACGTTCTGAACAACGATGATTCAACCGCTTTTAATTTTTGACTTTCATTTTCTGCTTGTTCAAGCTTGCGTTTTAAGTCCTTGTTCATTTCAATCAATTTTTCCCATTCCTGAGAAAGTGAGTTTAAAAATGCATCAACTTCTTCCTTTTCGTATCCTCGGAAGCCTCTAAGGAAAGTTTTTTGGCGAATTTCTAGTGGTGCAATGATCATTGGAATCGGCTATATTTTTTAATGAAAATTAGTTTTGTAGTTGTATTTACTTCAAAGCTACATAAATAGTTTCAAAAATTTAAGTATTACTTTATGTTTTTTATTTTATAGTCTAACTTCCAGGTAGATATGTTTCTGTCATCACTAACCGAAATAAGCGTATTCTCAAAAGTTGTCCACATTATTTTGTTGATAGATGTTCCATGTCCTGCGTGGCGCGACTTGTCAACCACTTTTAAAAGTGCATAATTGTCGGCGTCCCAAATTTTAATGGTCTTGTCCATACTGCAGGTTGCCAGTAATTTACCGTCGGGACTAAAGCAAATATGGTTGATGGCAAATAAATGTGCAGGGATAGATTTGTACAACTGAACATTGGTTGAGATGTTCCAAATTTTAAGTTGAGCATCTCTTCCAGAACTAATTAACTGACTGTTATCAGGGTTGTAACCAATAGAAAAAACAGAGTTGGTATGTTCTGTAAGTGTTTGCGTAAGTTCAAAAGTGTCGAGTTGGTAAAACCTGATGGTATGGTCACTGTATCCTACACTTAGTGTGTTGTTATCAATCGCTAAACACCTGGCACTTTGTTCGGTGGCTTGTATGGTTTTTAAAATCGTAGCATTGTATTTGTCAATCACAATTACTTTTCCATCTCCACACGCAACAATAATCAACTTTTCTGTGGTAGCAATATCAAAAATATTACTGGCTGTTATTTTTAAGGATTTGGTTTGTTTTTTATCTTTCAAATCAATGAAATGGAGGCCCATAAAATTTTCACCAATCAAAAGTGTTTCGGTGTTTTTGTCTATACATAAGGCATAAACAGAGTGTGGAACCTGGGCAAATACTTCTCCTTGGTTTGGATTTTCAAGGTCCCATTTTACCACCAGTCCATCTCCGGAAGCTGTAAAAAAAACATTTGACTCAATGCCTTGAATTACAGTATATATGCAATCTTTGTGGCCTGAATAGGTGGCGAGTTTGGTGACTTCAATGGCTGACATCTGATAAAAATAATTGGCTTGGGTTTTTACAAATATATATGATTTTTCGACATTTAAGGGAAGAGATTACAAATTAATATTGAACTAATGTATCTTTGGTTTTTTAGATTACTAAAAGGAATTATGCCTGTATTTAAAGTCTTAATTTATTAGAAACCCAAGTGGTTTTATGGGAGCTCACCGAGTCGGATTACGACATTGCGGTAGCTTTGGAATGCACCCATGCTTTGGTAAACAATGAATTTAATGCAAAATATTTACGAAACACTTATGGTTGGCAATTTGCCTTGAAAAATTTTTTGGAGAATGAGTATTTCGGTATTTACAAAGACGATCACGGCAAACCATTTTTATTGCATTCTATGCAACAAATAGCTGTTTCTCATACCAAACAAATGATTGCTTTGGCCATTCATCCTGATAAATCTGTTGGGATTGATATTGAAACTTGTTCCGAAAAAATAGAACGTATCAAACACAAGTTCATGTCAGCTCAGGAATTACAAAACCATGATTCAAATGAAGATTTAACCAGAATTTGGTGTGCAAAAGAAGCGGTGTATAAATTGAATGGTAAGAAAGGTGTTTCGCTTCAAAATGATATTTCAGTATTGATGACAGGAAATGATTCAGGTGAAATCCATTTATGTCAACAGTATTTGGCGAATTACACGTCATTTTTAATCAATGATTTGATGGTAGTTTTGGCCGTAAAAGCGTAATGAATACCACAGATTTATCTTTGATTTACAGTAAATTTATAGTTTTTATCTCTCCAAAGCGCTTTATGAAACCAGTATAATCAAAGGCCATACAAGTGGATTTGAATTTTATATGGGTCACACGATAAAGTTGGGGAGCAGTATTGTAATCATAATTTGTTTAAAAGTAGATGTTGGTTTGCATATAACACTTTTTGTTTTTTTTTAACAGCATTTAGTTTAATCGTCTCAGTTGTAATGTTTATGTTTTGGATATATATATATCTTCAATTTGACTTTACATGTTTTAATGGGTAAGTATTCAATGGTTAATAATGGCTTGAGATTTTGCGATAGGGATAGTCCTGATGTTTCGGGATTGTTTGGTCCCGCTTTTCGCGGGAGAGTGCCGAAAGCCTGGTTATCGCCCTAAAAATTCTAAAAATAATGTTTATACCTTAATAATGACCCTAAAGTTTTTAACTATTGATGAGTTTAAATTATATCAACCTGCAACAAATCATATAGAACCACCAATTTCTTAGTCCCCATAAAAATAGTGTGAGCTCTTTTTTCTATTGCAGGATATTCTTCATCTAGCCATTTCTGAACTTTTTTATCGTATTGTTCATAAGCTTTTTTCTAAGGTTTTTGAGGAGTATAACCTCAAGAACGCAAATAATCACCCATCGTATTGATCGCCAAAATAATCCCAAATTCCTTTTCTACTAGTTCTTTAACCGCTTTTCTTGTCCAAAGAGCGTAATCTAATTTCAATTGGTCAGGCATTTTGTCTATTATCATTACCTGAATTGACTTTTGAACAGTAGCACTCTTTAAAGCGTTTTCCCAAGTCATTAAACCAGGGCAAACGCATTAAAATATAAAGTAGCTCAAAAGCCTCACCCCAACCCTCTCCAAAGGAGAGGGAGCTGTCCATTAATCATAAATTGGTGATTAATGCAAAGAAAACCTATTCGTATTAAAAAAATAATGATGATTTCATCGGGATTTAAAGCCCTTTTCCTTTATAAGCGAGCACGAGAGTGCGAAGGTTACGAGCGTTGGGATGAGGCTTTTTATATTGAATTTTTTATTCTAATTATTTTAAAGCGTTTTCCCTAGTCATTAAACAGGTCAATAGTTTTATTTCATAAAAATTTGTTTACTTTTGGAAAAATTTTACACGCTACTAAATAACGTTCAAATCGAATTACTATGTCTTACAATCTTCTAAAAGGAAAACGAGGAATTATTTTTGGTGCTTTAGATGAAAGCTCAATCGCTTGGAAAATAGCATTAAAAGCTCATGAAGAAGGTGCAACATTTGTTTTAACTAATGCACCTATTGCAATGCGTATGGGTGAAATCAATAAATTAGCAGAAGTTACAGGAGCTCAAATCATTCCTGCAGATGCAACATCTGTAGAAGAATTAGAAAATTTGGTTTCTAAATCTGTAGAAATATTAGGTGGTAAATTAGACTTCATTTTGCATTCAATTGGAATGAGTCCAAATGTTCGTAAAGGAAAAGAATACGGTGACTTGAATTATGAGTTTTTCATGAAATCACTTGACGTTTCTGCATTGTCATTCCACAAAGTAATGCAGGTTGCTGAAAAACAAGATGCTATGAATGAATATGGTTCTATTGTAGCACTTACCTATATCGCATCTCAACGTACATTTCCAGATTATTCTGACATGGCACAAGCCAAAGCTTGTCTAGAGTCTATCGCCAGAAGTTATGGATACCGCTTTGCTAAATTGAAAAAAGTGAGGGTAAATACCATTTCTCAATCACCAACTGTAACGACGGCAGGAAAAGGAATTGCTGGATTTAATGAGTTCATTGACTTTGCTGAAAGAATGTCTCCTCTTGGAAATGCTGATGCAGAAGATTGTGCGAATTATACCATCACTTTATTCTCAGACCTTACACGTAAAGTTACGATGCAAAATCTTTTCCATGATGGAGGATTTTCTTGTTCAGGTGTAACTGATACCATGATAGAAAAATTAAAATAAAACACTTGGCCAAAAAAATCTAAATTCCCATGATATCAAGGCAATCAGCAATGATTGCCTTTTTTTGGTATCTCGGGCATGGTAATAATCTTGTACTTTGTACTTTGTACCCAGTACTTTGTACTTAATACTTAATACTCTGTACTTAATACCCTGTACTTAATACCTTTACCCTTTACCCTTTACCCTGTACCCTGTACCCTGTACTTAATACCCTGTACCCTGTACTTAATACCCTGTACTCTGTACTTAATACCCTGTACCCTGTACCCTGTACCCAGTACTTTGTACTTAATACTTAATACTCTGTACTTAATACCCTGTACTCTGTACCCTGTACCCTGTACTTAATACCCTGTACCCTGCCTCACACCTATTCTTCTTGTAATTATGAAAATAAGAATATAAAGTTTAACTTTGTTTGATTGACATATAATCCTAACAAAAAAAATCAAAATAACCATTCATCACTATGAAAAAACAATTCTTAAAAACCGCATTTAGTACACTGATTTTCAGTGCTTTATGGGGGGGGGGTAAATGCCCAAGTAGGCATTGGTACCACTACTCCTAATGCCTCGGCGGTATTGGATGTAACAAGTACCACCCAAGGTTTTTTACCCCCTCGCATGACACAAGACCAAAGAAATCTCATTTCTTCTCCAGCGGCAGGGCTTATCATTTGGTGTACCGATTGTGGTGCATCTGGTGAATTTCAGGGATATAATGGTACTACATGGACCAATTTAATTGGTGGCACGGCAACAAGTCCTGCTCCAACTGCAAATGCTGGTGCGGCATTATCGGCTATTTGCCAAAGTGGAACATCTGCAGCAATGGGCGGTTCTATTGGTGGAAGTGCCACAGGAGGAACTTGGACAGGTGGAGCAGGAACATGGACAAATGCAACAAATCCATCCACAGCAACTTATACAGCAGGCGCATCAGAGACTGGTTCAATCACTTTAACCTTAACCACCAGTGGTGGTTCATTTGGTACAACCACAGCTACAAAATCAATTACAGTAAATGCTAATCCAACTATATCAGGCACAACACCAGCATCAAGATGTGGTACTGGAACAGTAGCTTTAGGCTCCACAGCAAGTGCAGGCACCATCAATTGGTATGCAGCATCTTCAGGAGGTTCGTCATTGGGAACAGGAACATCATTTACTACACCAAGTATTGCTGCTACTACAACGTATCATGTAGATGCAACCAATAGTGGATGTACTACAGCATCAAGAACAGCGGTAACTGCAACGATAAATGCAATCCCTACAATTAGTGCTACAACACCAGCATCAAGATGTGGTACTGGAACAGTAGCTTTAGGCTCCACAGCAAGTGCAGGTACAATCAATTGGTATGCAGCATCTTCAGGAGGTTCGTCATTGGGAACAGGAACATCATTTA
>Ga0209353_10002207_pt1 | contig 10723 bp, 2 predicted proteins | sample LauGreSpBDMM15SD_2_FD_187561 | JGI IMG/M metagenome (GOLD analysis project Ga0209353, IMG submission 187561) | Freshwater lake microbial communities from Lake Michigan, USA - Sp13.BD.MM15.SD (SPAdes) (version 2) | ecosystem: Environmental > Aquatic > Freshwater > Lake | place: Lake Michigan, USA...
TTTGTGTGTTTTGAAATTTAAAGGTGTGTTGGCCGACGGCAGCGGCGATCAATGGGGCAACGGCTAGAACGCCCACCAAAACCACGCGGATCAGGCTTTGCACGAAGGCGAAGGTGCGACCGCGGACATCGTCTGCGACTTCCATGCCAAGCATGGTGAAGCCGGTAACCCAGCAGATTCCACTAAATGCGCCCAAGATGATGACGATAAAGACGGCTAGGACCAGGTTTGGAATTGCAGCAAGTGCGACAAGGAACAAGCCGGCAGTTGTTAGCGATGCACCGAAAAGTCGGCGGCGAGAAAATTGGGCAAAGATTTTTGGGCCAAATGCAATTCCGAATGCAAGGCCGGTAAAGACTGCGCCGAACAAAACACCGTAGGCAGCTTCTCCGCCGCCTAAGTCGCCAACGAATGTGCGGGCCAAGCCAATTACTGCGCCGGCTGCAACGAATGCGCCGACCATTCCAACGACTAGGCCGCGAATGATTTTGCTATCCGAAACTGATTTCCAACCGTCGTGCAGAGATTTAAGGATTCCTGTGTCTGCCGATTTCTTTTCGGCAGCGCCGCGTGGGATTTCGCGTAATCCCCAGATTGTGAATGCGGCAAAGGCAAATGACAGTGCGTTTGCATACAGTGCAATATTGACAGCAGTTGTTGTTAGATCAAATGCGGCGTTGATTGCGCTGGTGACAAGGGAAAGGAAGGTGAACAACAGCGCGGCAACTGGTGCGGTGCCGTATGCGGCGAGCAATGAAACTTGGTTTGCGTTTTCTAATTTTTCGCGGGGGACAAGATTAGGAACGGATGCTTCTTTGGCTGGGGACCAAAACAAAGTGATGCATTCGACCAAGATCATTGCGGTGTAGAGCCAGAAGTAATTGTTTGCAATCGGGATCGAGATATAAAGCGCTGCACGCAAAATGTCGCAATTAACCATTAACTTGCGGCGATCAAGTTTGTCGGCGATTACACCTGCGATTGGGCCAAGGAAAACTGCGGGTAGCAAGCGAGCGATGAATACACCAGCAATTGCAAAGTTTGCAGTTGCGTAATCACCACCGGATAGTTGTTGCGCCATCGCAGTGGTTGCAAGAAGACCGAGCCAATCACCAAGGGAGGAAAACACCATCGAATTCCAGAGCTTGCGAAAGGGTTTGATTGCAAGGACGCTGCGGGTTACATCCTGCGCCGGAGCGGCAGGGGTTGGAAGCGTCTTTGGCATGGCGGCAGTCTATCTGGGGGCGCTGGCAGGCTCAGAAAGGGCCCAAATCCCTAAGTTCAGGGGACTTTATCCCTAGAAGACGCCGACCTCTGCTCGACGGTTTGAAGCTAGTGCTTCTGCACTTGTGCCCTTCACTGCCGGCTTGGTTGAAGCAAATGCACCAATGGTGACATTTAGTCCAGGTACGAGTTCCTTCAAGTAATTGAAGGTTGCATTTGAACGATTTCGTGAAAGAACTTGATTGTCTACTCCACCACGAATGTCTGTGTGGCCGTTAACAACAATGTTCTTGAAACCTTGTTCGATGATCACCTTTGCGACAGCTCGAATGTCAGCTTTGTCTTTTGCATCAAGGTTGAATTTGTTTGTGTCAAAGTAAACAACAAGTGCAGTCACTGGCTTCTTAGGAGCCGCGTACTTGGCAGGTGCAACAGGAGCGACTGTCTCATCATTACCCTTTGCAACAACTTGGACAGCAGAATTGGGTCCAATCAAAGTTGTTGTGGAACATGATGTGGCGGTTGTTGTACATATGTTCTTGCCAGCAACAATAACTTCGTACTCGGTTGCATTTGGAGATGGCTTCCAAGAAATGGTGCTCTTGCCCTTTGTGTTAGGCGTCGTCAAAGGTGTAACCGCAGGTAAAGGTAGGACTGTTACCGGAACAATTACATCCTTTGTTTCACCTTCATCAGTTACCGAAACAGTAACTGTTGTCTTTCCAGAGAAATTAAGCTGAGGAAGCACGCTTACTTGGACACCACTAGTAGCAACTGCTGACAATCCATTACCGACGGCGATCACCTTGCTTGTTGCAGAAGAGGTCGTATTTGTAATTGGCCTAACCGATGCTGTGTTGGCCGGAGTAATAATTGGTGTTGGCAACGGATTGATGTCGGCAACAACAGTAATCGTCACTTCTCCAGTGCTTGGCAGGTAGTTTGGATCCGTTGGTGTGAAGGTAACCTTTACTGGGTACTTTCCTGGTGCAAGTGTGGTGCCTTCAGGAATATCGTACTTATATGTTCCGGGAACATTGTTTGAAAGTCCTGGCGCAATTCCAGTTGCATTTAGCTGTCCTGGGCCAACCGGTGTTGTCTTTTTGATCGGTGCAGGTTCTACCCAATTAACTTTAGTTTCAGCCTGTACAAGGATTTCAACCTCGGTTTCAACTGGCTCATATGTTGTTGAGTCCGTGGGAATGAAGACAACCTTCATCTTTTGTAGTCCCGGTGCAAGTGTTGTGCCTTGTCCCAATACCGGCTTTTCTTCAACATTTGTTGTTGAAGGTGTATTGGTTGGGACAGATGGAGTAGTTGTTGTTGGAACTGTTTTGGTTGTGCCAGTCAAGGCATTTTGTGCGGATGTAATCGTCGTTACTTGATTAACACCAGCTGTAACCACTGTAGGAAGAATCGGTGTGTAGACATATGTTCCAGCAATTGTTGGCGCGGTAGAAGGCAACTTATCCGGTGTAGTTGGATTCGCAATTGTTGGCGTCACAACTGTTGAAACTGTTGCAACGGCGTTTAGTTGTGTAGTTGAAAGAGTTGTAGTTGTTTTGATCGCGTTTGGATTCTTCCACACAACGACTGGCTTCACTTTTGCTGGTGCATTGTTTCTTGGCTGTGGTTCTGGTGTTGGTTCTGGATCCGGGGTTGGCGTGGGTGTTGAGTTTGCATTCCAGCATGGATATAGCGTCACAGAACTAGTTAAGTTAAAGCTGGCACCCGCTGCATAGTTAGTCCCGGAACAACCAGTTGCTGTGTTCCAACCGCCAAAGGTGTAACCGGAGCGAGTTAAGTTTCCAGAGTTTGTTCGAAGCGTGACGGAACCATTTCCTGTTGTGTTTGCAGGTGCTGTTCCGCCATCTGAACTATTTGTGGCGTAAGTGATTGTGTAGCTAGCGGGAGCATCTGCGGTCCACTCTGCATAAAGAGTTACATTTGCAGCACCTAACGTGAATGTAGATGCAGTTGCTTGGCTAGTTCCAGTGCCATTAGCTGCGGTATTCCAGCCAGCAAAAGTGTGACCAGTTTTCGCAAGCGTCCCTGTATTGCCAAAGACGGTGACTGTTGCGTTGAAGTTATAAGGACTTGAAGCATCAACAGGAAGTGAACCAGAACTCTCACTGTTGCCGTTATAGACCACTGTGTATGTATTGATTGTCCACTTGGCATAGAGAGTTAAAATGGCGTTAGTTGTGTAAGTGGCACCTTCTGCATATGAAGTGCCTGAACCGTTTGCTTCTGTGTTCCAACCAGCAAATGTGTAGCCGGTGCGAGCGAGTGTGCCCGAATTGCTTTGCAAAGTTAAATCCACAGCATGAGTTTTACTTTGGTTTGAAGGTGCTGTACCTGACGTTGAAGAGTTAGTGTTGTAGGTAACTGCATATGTAACTGGGGTCCACTTTGCATACAAAGTTATATCTGCAGCAAAACTATATGAATCGCCTTCTAAGTAATTGGTTCCATTCCCATTAGCTAAGGTATTCCAACCTGCAAAGTTATAACCAGTCCTAGCTCTAAGCGCGCTTGATGAACTCAATGCAGTTGAGGCTGATGCAGACTGACTACCCGTGGTCCCTGACAAATCGTTCTTGTTAAAGGTGACGGTTTTTGCACCATCAAGAATCCAATGCGCATAAACCGTTGTGTCTTGTGAGATCGTGAGAGTGCTACCTACTGAATAACTTGTTCCACCGCTACCAGTTGTATTGCTATACCAACCATGGAATGTATATCCGGTCTTTGTAAGTATCGGAGTTCCTGTGTTGTCCGCAATTGTTATTGCAGTCGAACCAGTTGTGTACGTAACTGAACCAGGTGGGTTGCCTGAAGTCGGTGGGGAAGTAATTGAAAGGTTTGCATCGTATGTAAGGGTGTATGTGTTTGGATTCCACTTGGCGTAAAGAGTGATTCCGGCGTTAGTTGAATATGTTCCAGTACTTGCGGCATAAGCTGTTCCTGACGTACCTGTAGATGTCGTGTACCAACCATCAAATGTGTAGCCAGTTCGAACTAGAGTTCCGGTGTTTGCAGCAAGAGTTAGGTCTACTGCATAAGTCTTTGTTTGATTCGAAGGCACAGTGCCGCCAGTGTTGCTGTTTCCATTGTAAGTAACTGTGTATGTATCTGCAGTCCATTTTGCATAAAGAGTAATGCCCGCATTGAGAGAATAGGTGGCTCCTACTGCGTAGGTCGTTCCAAGCCCATCTGCTTGCGTGTTCCAACCAGCGAAAGCATAACCCGTTCTGGCAAGAGTTCCCGAGTTTGTGGCAAGAGTAAGGTTCACTCCATAGGTTTTTGTTTGATTCGAGGGAACAGTTCCGGTCGTTTTATTGTTTCCGTCATATGTAACTGTGTATGTATTGGGAGTCCATTGCGCATACAAAGTTACCGCTGATGAAATTGTAAAGGTTGCACTGGGCGCTCTTGCAGTACCTGATCCATTTACCGCGGTATTCCAATTGTTAAATGTATGTCCTGTTTTCGTTAATGTTCCCGAATTACCCAAAACAGTCACAACATCGCCTGAAACGTAAGGACTTAAGGAATCTGATGGGACTGTTCCACCATCACTTGTATTCCCATCGTAAGTAACCGAGTAAATATCTTGTACCCATACTGCATAAAGAGTTATATCTGAGGTTGGGGTTATCGTTGTTCCTGAAATTGGGCCGCCAAACGGATCGGTGGCCCATCCAGTGAATGTATAACCTGACAATGTCATGGTTCCCACTGACGCAAGATTGACTGCAGCACCTGCAGTTTCTTGTTGGGAAGAAGTAGGTGAAGCACTTCCTGTTGCACCAGTAAAAGTTGAAGAGTTATTGTTGAAAGTAACGGTAAATTTTGCTGTTGAGGAAAAACTTGCCGTCACAGTTTTATTGGCGTTTAGAGTTAACGTACATGTAGAACTTCCACTGCAATCCCCACCCCAGTTCGCAAAGGAATAAGAAGGATTTCCGGCTGATTTAGCTGTAGCAGTCAAGGTAACTGAAGTCCCTGTAGTAAATGCTGCCGAACATGTACCCGTACCTGAGGCTGAATCACAAAGTGAAATACCCGACGGACTTGAAGAAACAGTGTTTCCTCCCGCGGTTAGAACCGTTACATCCAATACATAGCTTGTTTGGCCTACACCTAAGGTAACTTGAATATCAGTGTTTACAGTTAAATCTACATTCTTCGGAGTTGATCCCGAGTTAATTGTGGCGGCGCTAGGGCTGGATGCATTTGTAGTAATTGTGTTTACGATAAATCCAGGTGCTGGTGTGAATGAAATTCTCGGAGTTGCACCTGCTGGAAAGGTTTTTGTGCATGTACCTGAAGTACATGAAAACAGCGTTGCTGATCCGTCGCTAACGTCCACGTTAGCCGCACCTACGACTGTCACTACGTAACTTTGCCCAAAGACGGGAGTAATCGTTTGATTAGCTAACATAACAAATGAACATGGATTGACTGCATTTGCAGCGGTACATGTTCCGACTGCAGTTGAACCAGTGGTTAACCACTTTGAAATTGTATTCGTGCCAGTGCTAGAAGTTGCTGTGAGAGTTAATGCGGTTCCTGAATAGAAAGTACAAGTGGTATCGGCTGATGCGCCGTTGCTCGTACAAGCTGTTCCGTTTGTTTGAAGAACATCTGTAGAAACATAACCATCGGCGGATTGAACAATTGTCAGAGTTACAGTCGCCTTGAGGTTGATATTTACCGCATTAACACCAGAGGTCGCAGTTATCGTTTCGCTTCCGATGTAGCCAATAACTTGATTGTTGATTGGCATGGATGCATTTGCGGATGGATAGCTGACTCTCACCTTGTATTCGATTGTGTTTGATGAAAGACCACTTAATGCAATAGGACCGTTAAAATTCAAAACCAGTTGGTTTGTAGTTATTGAAGCTTTCACCAATAAATTGGTGATGGAGCCAGTGTTCTCAAGGGTTAGAGTTCCGCCGTTAGAGGGTGAAACAAAAGCACCGCCTGTCACGCTACTTGTATTGATAGAAATTGTGTCCTTTAAGTAGTCAATTGTTGATTCGACCGTGGCGTTATTTCTAAGCTTTAATTGATAAACCAAATCAAATTGTGGATCACCTGTTGGGTTGTTCACAGCTGTGACACTTTTGACGGTTTTGTTGATACTCACTTTGTCTTTAATCGAGGTGATTGAGGCAGTTAAAGCAGATCCCGAATATGAACCTGTGTACTTAACTTGCGTACCAGAAACTATGTTTTGTACGGGCCTTACAGGGACGTTTGTAGCAACTGCACGAACCGTGAAGTAGTAGGTAACGTCATAGAGCTTGCTTGCCGTACTTGTTGGATAGTAGCGAAGCCAGTTGTACTGATACGCATCATTAGTGAGAGTTCCATTATTGTCGATGTCGTATCTAAATTTAATTCCAATTAATGAAAAGGCATCTGCCGTCCAATTATCAACCATAGCTGGTGAAAGTGAAATTGGACCAATATTGTTACCATTCACTAGCAAACGGTCATCGGTTGGACCTCTACCTAAAGTTCCTGTTTGTCCTGTAGCGGTAACGCTGAAGTCTGAACCAATAACAGGATTTGCATTTGAGACCGTGACTCCGGTAATTTTGTTCGCATTTGCTGAAATGACATCATTTACACTTGAAAATCCATCTGTGTCTGAACAAATAGTTGTTCCACCAATGGCAGGATTTCCGTTATACAGTGTGATTGTAAAAGTTTGCAGCGAATTCGTCTTATTTGGTGCGTATAGATAAAAGTACGCAAGTCTCTTAGTTGTATCGTTAGCGCCGTCAGACTTCGTGAAGAAATCGCGTGAAGGAATGATTGCAGATTGATTAGAAGATTTTGTTAGCTTTGTCGCATCTGAAAAACTAGAAATGCCAATCCAAAGATCGGTCACTGAACTTACAAGTGAGCCTGAAACAACATAGCCAACATAGCCTGATTTGGGAGTGGTTGAGTCTTTAGTATCTGCATAAAAGGGTCTATAGGAGTTCCATGCATCAGTTGATGAACGGTGCAGTGGAACCAAAGTCCCAGTAGTTGCATTACAGGTAACAGCATTTGCGGTGCTGGGGGCAATAAGACCAATTGGAATCGCAGCCAGCAAACCGATTAACAAGGTGGTAACCGAAATCAGACTGGTTAACTTCTTTACCAAAGATGCAATTTCGTAGACCACCTTTAAACTGCTGCTCGCTTCGGGCTGATACCCAAAATCTCCGCTTGCTGCCAGGGTTTGCAGTTTCTGACCGTTTTTTCCGTGAGGCAAAAGAGAGTTAATTGTCGGGCACGGGTGAGGCTCAGGGGTTAGGGATTCGGTCATAAAGCGGGCATAATTCAAGCAATGCTGTGAACAAATTCAGTGAAGTCCGGATCGGAGGAGTGAATGTCTGACAAGACCGATGCCGCTTCACTCATAAATTCAATCTCTGATTTAAGTCTCTATTTGGCCCGACCAGAAGTCACCCCGTCGTTGCTTTCGCAATATTTGGCTCTAAAGACTCTCGCACCGATTGCAGCTAATCAGATTTTTATTTCTCAATTGCATCCTGATGGAATGGTTCGTCCTGTTGATTCTTTTGGTTACTCGGAAGAACAGATGCAAGGATGGAATGAATATCCGTTAAGTGAAAATTTACCAGTTTCGGATGCGATTAGAAATGATCAGTTGGTTTGGCTTGCAGATCGAGAAGATTGGGAGCGAGATTATCCAGAGCTTGCTAAATATCCGGGTGAACTTTCTTCTCAAACTTTCATTGCAATCTCTATCGACATCTTTGGTGCGCCAGCGGGTGCACTTGGAATTATGTCCAAATCACAGGTACATCCAACTCCAGAATTAATTTCTTTTGTTGCAGCTATTGGTGGGATGGTTGGCTTGTATCTTTCACGAATAAGCCAAGGCCGATTCTCACAAGTTTCACGCCTTAACATGGGCGCAAACGGGGAATTCTTAACTCCGCGACAGATGCGAATACTAGATTTGATGGCGCAGAGTTATACAAACCCGCAGATTGCCAAAGAACTAGGATTTAGTGAATCAACAGTGCGTCAAGAAACAATGCGTATCTATCAAATTTTGCAAGTTTCGGGTCGCAAAGATGCAATTAAAGAAGCACAGCGCCGCAATATTGCTAGCTAGTTAAATTATTTCTAGCGGGCTGCCAGCAAGGCAATACCGATGGCAGAGGCTGCCATTAAGAAAAAGGAGAAGAGGAAAATGTACAGACGTGTTTTTTTCATTGTGTGCGCCTATTCCTTTGCTGCGGCTTTCTTTGACTTACCGGTTGCTGATTTATTAGCTGCTTTCTTTGCTGCGGCTTTTTTGGTAGCCGCCTTTTTCACAACATTTTTTGTAAGTGTCGGCGCAGCATCTCCTGGTTTAGCTTTGGCTGCCTTTTTGCGTGACTTCTTTGGTGATGGGCCGTTTTCCGCTTCCCATGCACGACGTCCTGCAAGTAGTTCTAGCCCACGCTCTAAAGTCATACCTTCTGCAGTATCGCCACGGCGCAACGTTGCATTTGTTTCACCATCGGTGACATACATACCAAAGCGACCATCTTTAATGATCAATGGCTTTTGTGTTTCAGGATCAAGGCCAAGTTCTTTAACAGGTGGCTTTGCAACTCCGCGGCGGCGTTCCTTTGGTTTTGAGTAAATACTTAAAGCCTCTTCAAGTGTCATGGTAAATAGGTGGTCTTCACTTGGCAGAGTGCGTGAATCTGTACCTGCCTTTAGATATGGACCGTAGCGACCATTTTGAACAGTGATCTCTTCACCTGCGCTGTTAAGTCCAAGCACTTTTGGAAAAGATAGAAGTTGTAATGCATCCTCATATGTGACGGTATCTAAAGTCATTGTTGAAAGTAGGGATGCCGTCTTTGCTTTAGGAGCATCGGCTTTCTTCTTTTTCTTCTTACCGGACGCGGTTAATTCAACTGGCTCTTCTGGCAAGACTTCGGTGATGTAAGGACCAAAGCGTCCTGACTTTGCGATGATCGGCAAGTTGGTAACAGGATCAATTCCTAGTTCGCGCTCACCTGATGGTGCTGCTAATAATTCAATTGCTTTTGCAAGAGTTAGTTCATCCGGTGCTAAGTTTTCAGGAATGTTTGCAAGCTTGCGTTCTTCGCCTTCTTTGTTTTCTTGCAAGTAAGCGCCGTAGCGACCAACGCGAATTTCGATTTCTGGGGACAGGTTCATGGTGTTAGACGCGCGAGCGTCAATAACCCCTAAATCTGCCGATAATTCATTAAGGCCAGGCTGGCCATCTACGCCATAGAAGAAATCGGTAAGCCAATCAACGCGACCAGCTTCACCGGCTGCGATCTTGTCTAAATCTTCTTCCATTGACGCGGTGAATTCGTAATCAACCAACTTTGTAAAGTGAGTTTCAAGAAGACCTGTTACTGAAAATGCTAAGAAAGTTGGAACCAATGCACGACCGCGCTTGTAAACGTATCCGCGATCTTGAATTGTTTGAATAATCGATGCAAATGTTGATGGACGACCAATACCAAGTTCTTCTAGTTTTTTTACAAGAGTTGGTTCGGTGTAACGGGCAGGTGGCTTGGTTTCGTGACCTTCGCAGGTGTATTCGTTGACCTTTACAGATTGACCAACGGTCATTGCAGGTAAGCGCTTGTCTTCTGATTCTTCATCCTTGTTTTCATCGCTGACAACGTCGTCGTAGGCGGCAAGGAAACCAGGGAAAGTAATAACAGAACCGTTAGCGCGGAAGATTGTTTTCTTGCCATCATTAGTTGTTGCATCGAAATCAACACGCATCTGCATCTTTTTAGCATCTGCCATTTGTGAAGCAACAGTGCGCTTCCAGATCAAGTCATACAGGGCGAATTCATCACGGGAAAGTTCGGGTGCTAATTCACCCGGTGTCTTAAAGGTGTCACCTGCTGGGCGGATCGCTTCGTGCGCCTCTTGTGCGTTCTTAGATTTTCCTTGATACACACGTGGTGCATCTGCAACATGGTCTGCGCCATATAAAGCTTTGGCAGCGTTGCGCGCAGCGGTGATTGCTTGTTGTGACAAGTTAATGCTGTCGGTACGCATATAGGTGATGTAACCGTTTTCGTACAAGCGTTGTGCAACGCGCATTGTGATTTGTGCGCCCCAACCAAGTCGGCTACCTGCATCTTGTTGCATTGTTGAAGTTGTAAAAGGCGGCTTTGGTCGTTCTGTGCGTGGGCTTTCTTCCATTGATTTAACGGTTAAATCACTGGATTTAAGGCTTTCTACAAGCCCCTTTGCAGATGTTTCATCCAGTAACAAGATGTTGGCAAGAGATTTTTCTTTGACTGCGCCATCTGCGCCAAAATCTGACGTTGCTGCAACTTTCTTTCCATCGACTTCGAGCAAACGTGCATTAAAACCAAGTGCGGTTACGGCTGCAAGATCCCACCAACCAGATGAAATAAAGGCCATGCGTTCGCGTTCTTTTTCAACAATCAATCGTGTGGCAACTGATTGC
>Ga0209353_10002211_pt1 | contig 10717 bp, 8 predicted proteins | sample LauGreSpBDMM15SD_2_FD_187561 | JGI IMG/M metagenome (GOLD analysis project Ga0209353, IMG submission 187561) | Freshwater lake microbial communities from Lake Michigan, USA - Sp13.BD.MM15.SD (SPAdes) (version 2) | ecosystem: Environmental > Aquatic > Freshwater > Lake | place: Lake Michigan, USA...
GCTGCTGTTTATGGTCGAAAATCGTGGTTGCTTTATGTGTTTGCATGCACATTTTGTGTTTCATTTCTATCACTCTTTCCTTGTATTTATGTCTAGCTGTCTCATATTCATCTTCATCTTCGAAGTCCTCCTCGTTGGGGGGCATACCACACTCGGCCTTCATTGTCTCTACGAATTCCATTTGTAAGGGTAAGAAGGCTTTATTCATAGCATGTCCAAGATTCAACCCAGCCTTCTCAAAACCATCCATGTATTTAACGAATTCTGCTTCACCACACAACTGTCTTTGCTCGTCCTTCTTTTTTTCCTTCACATAGAGGACCCCGTTTTTAACATCGGTGGTTTGGATGAACTTCTCGGTTTGCGGTTTCTCTTCTAGGCACTTCCAGAAAATGTCGTAAACGCCCGACGCGAAGTTGGTTTGGTTGTCGGCTATTTGTCGGAAATTGTCTTTGAAAAACCCGGCACTGCGTTCCACGAAGCGCTCGGTGAAATCGTGGATGGACTCGGCGTCCTTGCAGGTATGTGTTAAATAGAAATTAAGGGTGTTGTTGTGACTATTGGTGTTTGTGTTGGTGTTTGTGTTTGTAACGTTCCCCATCTTGGGAGCATTCTCTTGATATTTTTCGACTAACAACATAATTAGATTCTTCATTTCATGGTTGTCTACTTTCAGGATATCATTGGTCTCCCTCATAATGAGGTGTGATTTCATTAACTCGTCAATGATTATGTCTCGCTTGTCTACTGCTTCGTGATCAATAAATGTGTTTTGGAGATTTACGGAGGGGGTGTTCGAATGAGCCTGCGATATAGAGTTTTCTTGGACATCACACATCTTTTTATGGTTGTATAATGATGCACGATGGTTATATTGTTTACCACATGCACATGTATGAATTTGCGAATGTTTCAGTTGTATGTCGGTTGTATTATGTTTTTTGCTGTTAATATGTTTATCAAAACTATTTTTTTTGCTGCATCCGTAGTTACATTTTTCGCAAAAGAATTTATCGGAAACTTTTTGTAATTGTTGTGTTGTATTATGTTTTTTGCTGTTATTATGTTTATCGAAATCGCATTTTTTGCTGCATCCATAGTCACATTTGTCGCAAAAGAATTTATTGGAAACTTTTTGCGAATTATCTGTTGTATGATTCATATATATATACAACAATAAAATTCGCCTAAACCCTTTTACGCTCAAATATTGTGCGTATTCTTGGAAAAGTGGTTGCAGCCAAACTGTTTTCGTCGGGTTACAAGCCGCTGCATTGTGGTCTGATCGCGTTTTTCCAAGATGTGTGTGATCGAAGAAAACCCTGGAGTAACCATTTTGGAACTTTTTAAAAAGTTCTATTCTTGAAGAGTACCAACTCTTTTTATCTAGGGTTTTATTTGGTGGGTTTTATTATAAGGGGATCCACATATTTTCTTGGATAATTACGTAGTTATACACAACAAAATTGAACGGCCATTTTTAATAGAAGTTAGTACTATCAAATTCAACAAATTACAATGACTACAATTCAAGCGACATTAAAGTTTATATTCGACTCGGAAAATATTCGATCCAAAACGGATCTAGACAATTGGTGTGGTGTAAGCGGTAGAAAAAAATTATACAACTATCTTGCGTGGAAATCACCAGAATGGTATAACGGCACCCGAACGCCCAATGAGTCAATACGTGCTACATACCAGGTTATGTTAACGGGGTATAAAAGATCCCCCCATGCCGCCCGCCGCCATTAACCGATAAAAAACAGCAGATTCATCTTATCCCTCATTCAAATTATTATGTAATTCATTAACTACTCTATTTTTACAGAAAAGTCCAAGAATAACTGGTAAAATAATGGCTCAAAAATCATTAGTTTATGCGTTTTGCGAATTATAGGCTTTTTTTTGGAAGTATTATGCAGTAAAAAGCCCGAATTTGTAAGTATTGTATATTTTGCAGTGAACAAACGTCTGTTATAATCACTATGTTGCTGCATTTAAAGTTGATACTTTAACATATATATTTTGGGCATTTTCGGGCATTTTTATGTAAGTATTGAGGACTTACATAAAAATGCCCACCCTATTTTTATTTGTTTTATAAGTATTATTCATTTTGGATAATACTAATACCATTCTATGTCTTTTTAACATATCACCGATTTCCCGATATCCTACTCATTTCCCGATAATGTGGATAGAGCTGGGCGAATCGAATATAAGTGTTTAACGTCTTTTGCGTGCAGACTGTTTACGACCCCCCTTTCGGGTTGATTTGGGACTACACTTAGACTTAGCACCCCCCTTTTTATTGGATCCACGCTTGCGAGTGGAACGGTTGCCGCCAGGCACGCCCCCCTCTTTTGACGGCAACAAAGACCCATTCGCCGCCAAAGATAAAGATTCATCCATAGCCCCGGACAAAGACGAAGACGAAGATGAAGATGAAGACGAAGATGAATACCCGGCCCCAGCCCCAGCCCCAGCCCCAGCCCCAGCCCCAGCCCCAGCTGCGCCCATGGCCGCGGTAAGCGCGGGCGTCAAATCACCGGGTAGTTCCTCCCCAGCAGCCGAGATGGTTGTGTTAATACTAGCACTAATCATAGTATCTAGTTCTCTTTTTTTCGCAATTAGTTCTTCTTTTCTCGCAACTAGTTCTCTTTTCTTCGCAGCTATTTGTTGTTGCTTAACCGTTCGTGTAGCAATACGTTTTATTTCGTTTTGAATTGTGCCTATCCTAGTCATTGTTATAGCAAGTTCTTGATCAGCCAATACTATTGCTTTATAATTATCTAGATCGGCTTGCTGTAGGACAGTGTATAAATGGGTTGTTAACTCTTTATGTTTGTCTGGTTCGGGTAAAATGCGGTTAGCAATTGCGCTATCTGCGGCATTATACACGCGTATCAGCCTATCTTGAGTGGCCGTGCTGAGTTGATAGAACCCTGCATGTAATAGAAGTGCGGTGGTAAAAATGTTAGAATTTGTTATGTTATACACGATTGGAGCGAGAAATATAGTTGCACGGCCGGACGCGCTTAATATGGTAAGTCCAAGACCTGCTGTGACACTTGCAGTTTGCACCATTTTAAGAGACACCAACATCCAATATAGTTTTGTTTTAACTGATGTTCTCTCTAGCCATTCTTGAAACTCTTCGGGATTAGCCACTATTCCGGACATTGTGCGTTCGACTGCTGCCCTATTAGCAGTCATAACATCATCAATATACTGATTAATCGCACCGAGATATGGAGTGCCTGCGGCCATAGCAGGTCGAACTATTAATCGGCGAAGAGCTTCAACGGCAACATTGAATGCATTGAATGTAATTGTAGTTTGATCACCGAGAATGGTATTATGTATATCATTAATCGCCACCTCACCAAAATCGGTCAATATTCCCAACAGTTCCAACATATCAGTTATACCTGTAACCTCTGCTCCGGCCTCGGCGACGACCATAGTCGCATTTGCAGCATCCCTCGCAATTTGCTCGGCGGCACCCGCCGCCCGCACTGTGGTATCTGCCGCCGCAATCGCAGCGTCCCATATTTTTCGCAAAAACCATTTCGCACATTCGGAAATGCGACCAGCATGAAGACCCAACCATTCAACTAATGCATTCAATTGCGCAACCAATTCTGCGTATCCTCCTCCGACCATTTTTCCGGATCCACCGCCATTTTTACCCGCCATACGCATACCATTAAACACCTCGATTAAATCAGCAACTTCTTCAAAATTACAATCTTCTCTAGGAAGGTCTGCATTTTTACACAATCGCCGTGCATTTATATAATCGACTCGCCATTTATCCACCCATTCCTCTCTCACCGCCGCACCATATTGTGCGAGGATCTGTTCGGCTTTTATGCATTGCTTCGCACTATAAATCTGTATATCCTTATCACTAGGTGCCTTCGTCTTTTTAAAACTTCGACTAGCCTTTGCCGGATCAAAATTAGCAGACATCAAATATTGAAACTATAAAATAACACGAGAAATAAAGTAATTTTGTGATGCGTTATACACACGACAAGGATGTTAACGAAGAGTTCTTCAACAAGAGTCAACTAAATGTGGCTCGGAAGGCCGAGGTTTATTGATAAAAAAGAGGCCAATGAACCCTATAATTTGGACGACGCGCGTAAGCAGGGTGTGGTCGGCGAAGAAGCGCGAAATGATCGAGCGGATGTTATTGGAAGCGGCTAATAATTCCAAAGCTGATTGATCAATCGCGGAGTAAAAGTTGTATTTATCGACTAAACTCTTTTCTGTATCATCGTCGGATTTCATATTCACTTCCGAATCGTCTTCGGATATAACCGACGGAGGACTTTCGACAACAGCAGACATGCATTGTTCAACGGGTGGAGCTACCAAACTTAAAGATTCGGGTTGTTTCTCTTCAACGGGCTTCGCTTCAACTTCCAAACTCAAAATATCAGAATGCGACGTGGACTCGCGAATAGTATCGAGAAGACCGACTTCGGCGAGCATTACGTTGCGAGCATGTTTCATTGTGTCTAAGTGGCGCAGGAAGCGTGCATTTGTGGGCGCAGAGTAGTTGCAGTGGGAGCATGTAGGCATGGATAATGAAATGTGATATACTATAGCGCAATAACAAAGTTTCTTGTGTAAAACGTAGCGACTGTAAACGTAGTGAACCGAAACGTGGCGACTGAACAAAAAACAATCCACCTAAACTCGGGAACAACGAGACATGATCACGTGCCGCAAAAAAAAGGTTTTTTTATATTTTCCGTTTTTTGTTTTATATTTTTTATGGTTTTTATTTTATTATTATTGATTCAATTTTTATTTTTGTTTTATATTTTATATTTTTTATGATTTTTTGTTTTTTTATGCAGAGGCGATGATAGAGTTGGCGGTAGTGTCGAATACGCCGATCTGCTCGTGAGTGTCCACAGAGTAGAGGTTGTTATCGGAGTCGATGAGGTAGGTCTTTCCCTTGAACTGGAATTCCTGTGTGTGGATTTCCTCGTCTTCCTCTTCCTCGGCAGCTGCTGCGACAGGAGCAGGCGCTGCCTTCTTCTCAGCCTTCTTCTCGACAGGCTTCTTCTCCGCCTTCTTCTCGACGGGCTTCTTCTCAGCAGTCTTCTTCTCCGCCTTCTTCTTCTCGGCAGGAGCAGCGGCAGCTGCGACAGGCGCTTCGACGACGACGGGCGCTTCGACGACTGCGACAGGAGCTACAACGACAGGCTCTTCGACGAGTGCTTCGACAGGCTTGACTGCCTTCTTCTCAGAGACTTTGGCCTTCTTCTCGGCATCCTTTGCCTCCTTTGCGGCAGCCTTCTCGGCCTCCTTTGCCGCCTTTGCGGCAGCCTTCTCGGCTTCCTTTGCGGCAGCCTTCTCGGCTTTCTCGGCCTCCTTTGCTGCCTTCTTGTCGACAGGAGCGGCGGCAGGCTCAGCGTCGATGACGGGCTCGGCGGTGGCCGCGGCGACGACGCGGCTGACTATGTCGGCCTCAGAGTCGTTGGCGAGGTGAGAAGTCTTCTTGGTGCGAGGCTTCTTTGCGGCGGCGCCGTCAGCAGGCGCCTTTGCGGCGCGGGGCTTCTTCTCGGCAGGCGCCTTTCTGGCGCGGGGAGCCTTGGGGGGCTTGTTGCGGATTGCGACATACTTGCGCATAACCTTGGCGGTCTCCTTGTTCTGGGAGACGACGGAGGTATAAAACTGGGTCTGCTCGTCGACGGCGCTCATCAGCTTGAGCTCGGACAATGCAGACTCGACACCCTCGGCAGTGAGTAGACCCTGAGACTCCAAACTACGGACGAATCCGTAGCCGAAAATCAAGAAGCGGGAGAACTTAGCAGCCAGGGTAGGCTTCTTCACACGGGGGGCCTTGACCACAGGCTCGGTGACGATGGAGTTAGTTACGGTGTTAATTGCGGACATGATTAAATAATTAGCTTGTTAAGGCGATTGTTGATGCTTCTCACTCATACATAAAAAAGCCTTTCAATTTTATGCGCTTTTATGGCCATTTTCATGACCAAGTGGGAAATCGATATCCCACTCATTTCCCGATATCCTACTCATTTCCCGATATCCTACTCATTTCCCGATAAGTAGCAAATAGCCATATTACGCCGGTTGTGCATATGTGTGAGCGCCGGGCTGGGGTGCGGGGCTGGGGTGCGGGGTAGGTGGGTGGTGGGGTGCCCAGTATACCAAATAGACAGAGCATCCGACCCTGCCCAAAAGGTCCTCTACACCAAACTTACCCTCGCCTTCGGTTACCGATCGCTTCACATCCCTCATCCAGTTCTTAGAGGGAAACGTAGGCGTTAGCCGAAGTTTCCCGAGTGAACTCCCGAGACACGCGAAGCATTGTCGAATGAGTTTAAATTCTATGGTGGTTGTGATAATAAAAAAAATATAGCTGATTAGCTATATTTTTTTATTTTTTATGGTGTATGTTTTATATTTTCTATCTTTTTATGCAGGGTTTTTCTATCTAAATCATGTTGGACGGCCGCCAGTAAACACAGATACGGCCGTCATTGAGTCGAATCTTGCGGATTGCCTTTTTGGACTGTTCCGACGTGAGACCCCACTTGCGTGTAAGCACATACTCAAGAGTTGGATTTGATCCATTCTCGGGACGCAACGCAAGAGGTGCTTGTTCACCGCTTTTCTCAAGCTTCTTGTTGAACGTCTCGAGAGCCCAAGCAATCGCCGCCTTGTCTTCATCAAACTCCATGTGATCAAAGTCAGACACGCGATCGTCGCCAATTCCTTTGAACTCGGCCTTCGTGACGGTCGATGGATTCACCTCGTCCTTTTCAAACGCAAGTTCAGCCAAACGACGAGACTTGCCCTCCCATTCGGTCGCGACTGCATCAAACTTTGCAGTGGTGTAGACTGTGGGCGGCTTGTAGTTAGGCCAATTCTTAATGTTGCCCTTTGTCCGTCCGGCGTTTTGCGAAGCCTCTGCCTTCTTGGTGCAGTTCGATAGGATGGCGTAATCGAAGATGAACTCAGGAGACATAATGCTGATACCACGACCCACACAGATGTTTCCAGTAATAGCCACAGGAAAACGATCCGCCCCGTTTTCGTTGTGCATTCGCATCATCTGCTGATTGAGCTCTTCTGTCTTGTCCTCACGGAAATGTGGGCGCCCTTCGACGGGCAGCGTCAGAGCGATTCCGTCGCCGTTCACAACGAACACGGCAAATCCTTTGCCGACCAGAATGTCGCGAATAATCTGATGCGATATTTTCTTAGTGTCGCCCGGGATATACCATTTGCTACCGGCGCACATCTTGCTTTCATCGACATGATTGGTGAGGACCTCGTGAATAAAGCCAACGGTATTTGAAGTGTTTTCGAGTATGACGCGGCGGTTGTCTTCCCATCCATGGTATTCTGGACTTGTGGTATTCTCAATTGGAAGCACATTCATGTGCCTGAACTTTTTAAACAGTGCATCCGGGGTGGCCGTAAGGCAGTAAACGCGAACATTGTTATGCTCGTCGGCGAGAGGCTTGAATGTGTTGTCTATAAACTTGGTGAACTTATCCGCCTCATCAAGCCAGATCTTGAACTCGAACTTGCCTTGTGTGTGTGGGCTAGAGTTGAACTTCTTGATAATGTATGAGATATCGGACACTCGCTTGCCGTTGGTGCAGGAGACCACGTTGCGAATATCGTCCATGAGGATCTTGGATATTATCTCATTACTGTTGCTCTGCGCCTTACCGTCGTCTCGCGACGAGAACTCGACATAGCTCTCGTCGTTGATTGTGAATGGTTCGACGTCTCGCTGCACTCGTTCTGACGTCTGCTTAACGAGCAGAAGACTGTTGTCGCAGAAGATGAAGTTGATAACCGTCTTTTCCGCGTGCTCATCTAGGTCTTTGATGATCTGTTGAATCATTACAAAGGTTTTCCCGGACTGCTCCGGTTTGCATATGAGGATAAAACGTTCCCACGCGTCTTCCTCGTTAACTCTAACTGCTAGCATATTATTCATTTTTTGATATAATTGTTGATACTTCTCACTCATACATAAAAAAGCCCTTCAATTTTATGCTTTTTTTGGTCACCTCGGCGGGTTCGGGTGTCCTGCTATTTTCCCGACTGAACTCCGTAAGCATGTCGAAGGTGAGTTGAATAAATCGATTATATTCTGATGCATCTGAATATAATCTTGGTAATAGTGTTACTCCCTTGAATGTGAATAAAACGACTCGCTAGAAGTGAAATCGCTGAGCCGAATATAAGATTTACCCCATTCGCGTATAAGTGCATATGCTTGTTCGTGTAATAACTCGTCTATAATGTCGTCAGCAGAAGCCTTTCTCTTCTTCAATTTACGTTTTATATTGTGGCCGTCATAAAACTCACTTTCGAATCTTGGTTTATAATATACTTTGCTCAACACCTCTTTCATTTTATCTCTAGACACTTCCTTGTATTCAATTGTCTCCATATTCGCATCGATAATATTCTCGACAGCTGCATCAGTTAAATAGATCTTGGCCTTCGCGGGCTTTCTGACTTTTTTAGTCGCGGACGAAGGAGAGCTTTTGGCCATAGGAGAGCTTTTGGCTGCAGGAGAGCTTTTGGTCATAGGAGAGCCTTCGGTAACAGGAGGGCCTTCGGCAACAGGAGAGCTTTTGGCCATAGGAGAGCCTTCGGTAACATGAGGGCCTTCGGCTACAGAAGGACTGTTGGCTACAGCAGAGCTGTTGGATGTGCTAGATTCACAATTACCAGTTTTTTTGTTTTTACGAGAACCTTTCGGACAGCGCGGCATCTTTATATATATATCGTTGAGAGATTTGTCGTCTAAATAAAGATAAAATTTAAAGGGTCTTTCAAGATTATGCGAATTCGAGGCCTTTTTGATCGGATCGATGAGTTTGTGTTTTTGTGGATAGGTTACGAATAAACTCGTCCTTATCGCTCTTGCATTTTACAAAGGTGTTTATTATGCTAGCGGGGGAATATTTGTATTCAGGAATACGTTTTAAGTCGCGAGGATGTATCGCACAACCAAACAATTTGTTATACATGTCGCCGATTATTTGGTGATTTGCGTTTTTCAGTTCTAGTGTGATATCTATACGACCCGGTCTGATTAGAGCGGGATCCAGTTTATTATAGTGATTACTCGTAATAATCATGAGACGGCCAGGAGTTTCGCGAATCCCATCCCATAGATTCAATATATCATCTAATGTGATCGGATCGGTATTTTTATCCTTCACTACAGTTGGTTTATCACATGTCGATGTGGCTATGCAATCGATAAGTTGTTCGATATTTGCGGTCGTTTTGTCTGTTGTTGTGTTGAACGAATCTACACCCTTATCGCGAGCCAACACAATATCTGCGCAGCAATCAAGATCCTCTAATAACAATATTTTCTTATCAAATTGGATAGGATTTTTATTTTTGTTATTGTAATAGTTTTCATAGAAAAAATCGTAGAGTTGTTTCCTTGTTTTTATTAATTTCAACGACAATACTATGATATGACGTTTTGTGTAATTCGCAATGCATTTTACTAAGGATGTTTTACCTGTCCCGGGCGGCCCGTGCAATCCGATACCGAGTGTATATGGAATGCCTAGGTCAGCATACCACTGTTTGTTTTCTAAGAAAAACGTGAGTTGTTTCATCAATTCCGCTTTACCGGTAAAGAAGATGTTATCGAATGTAAAATTGCTTTCAAATTGATGTTCACTCCAACACGACAATCGGTCTTCGTCATATGAACTCTTTTCCAGAGTATATACATATTGTTTATTGTCGCGCAGCTTATTCATATTCTCGACGTATTTATTTGTAATATCATCTATAAACGAAACGAGTTCTTTTACGGAGACCTTGCTCGAATAAAGTTCAATGGTGTATTTAATACGTCGTTCCTCACTTCCAGATTTATCATTATTGCTATCAACGTTAGACATGCGGGTTACCGCATAAATATCGCGTTCCTTGTCTATCAAAAAGGACCATGCTTGGTTGGCTATAAACACGGTGTCTTGGTCAGTTTCTGATGCATGTTTCTTTAACACCTCGCGCATATTGATTATCATACTATTATTTTGCATATTTTCAATAATGTGTGCCCAAGCAGCATTAAATCTCGTGCTAAATAATACGGTTATATCGGTTCCGCCAAAATAACGAGATTTATGCAAGATTTCACCTTCTAATACCACAGTTTTCCGACCTAAACAATATGCTAATATGCTGTTTACATCCATGAATATATTTTTAGGGGCTTCTAACACCCGATTTACTATATAGGTTACTAGGGCTAATATCAACGATGTCCATATTGCGCCCCCGAACATTGGTGGATTGTTAGGCGTCGATGTATGTAGTATATTTTCCATTGATACAATTCGGATGATGTAAACTTTATATTGTTTTTATTATACAGCCCACCCGCATCCATGAAGTGAAGTCTGGACAAAAACGTAAGTGATGCGAAGCGAACCGCAGTTTTCTGAATTCTTTATTATTTTATGTTGGAGCGAACCGAAGCGTCAGCGAAGGAGAGCGACTGAACTCCGGAGATGTGCAACGCATATCGAAGGAGTTTCTATAACTTCAACATTCAAAACAGTAACGCGATGATCATGTTTTTGTAACCCCGCGGTTTTTGCGTCGTCTCTCAGATCACAATAGTAGGACCCGTCGTCGTTGCAGATAACTTCGTCTGCATACT
>Ga0209353_10002215_pt1 | contig 10706 bp, 9 predicted proteins | sample LauGreSpBDMM15SD_2_FD_187561 | JGI IMG/M metagenome (GOLD analysis project Ga0209353, IMG submission 187561) | Freshwater lake microbial communities from Lake Michigan, USA - Sp13.BD.MM15.SD (SPAdes) (version 2) | ecosystem: Environmental > Aquatic > Freshwater > Lake | place: Lake Michigan, USA...
TTAGCCCCGAATGCAAGAAATCGTTTATCGAGACGGCTCATTATACCAAGGTCATTTCTACACAAAAAATGGTAACTATACTCTATACAACGGTTTGGCGGAATGGTTCTGCGACGATTTGGTTGAATCCCGTCGAGAAAAGTGACATATTAGAAACGGAAGGCATATGTTTGACAGAATATCAATATGAATTTCGCGAGTCGACCGACAGTTGTGATGTGTATGTGGATTTGCAGGACGAACATGATTATACTGAAGACGAAGTCAAAGAAATACTGGATTCGGCATGCGCAGAAGTTGGCTATGGTGACGACGACGATGATGAAGATGGTCCGGTGGAATTAACCATAATGGACTGCGACCCTTACATTATGGAGAACGAAGGCGAGTGGATATTGGATGAAACACATTATTATATTGAAGGGAAATGTACACTAACTGCATTAGACCGCGACGGCGACCATCAGGCAGACGAGGACGATGTCGCATAAATAGTTTACAAAATGATATGAAACCAATCCGTTATATTATATGTATAACCCAACCAAATGAATCTCTATCGCGTCGTTATTGTGGACCGCAATTATTCAAACCACCTGTTTTATAATGTAGAAGACCGAAAAGAAATAGACCCAAATATAATTCCAGAGTTGAATCAAATAAGACCGCTCGAACATAAGATGTTCATGGACGATATTTTTGAATTTCGACCAGATTTACCTAACAAAATTAACGTGGTTCGGTCATTGGTTCGCAGTAGCAATCAATTGGCAGGAGTTCTTATGTTAGAAGACAATAAAACATTTGGACGAACCGAAAACAAAAAGCGACTGTTGTATAGATGTATACCGGACGACATACATCTACCTGTATTTTTAGTGCCCTATGACATAAAAGTGGGTTTCTCCAAAGTCCAAAAAAACAAATTTGTCACATTTAAGTTTGACAACTGGGAACATCAACACCCATATGGAATGTTAACGGAAACAATTGGAGACGTGGATAATTTGGATTGTTTTTTCGAATATCAACTATATTGCAAGAGTCTACATGTATCCCTCACGGATTTCACCAAGAAAGCGACCGACATTCTACGACAGAAAACGCAAGACGAATATATCGCGGCCATTTATAAGAATTCGAATTTTCAAATCGAGGACCATCGCGAACGTTATGTGTTTACGATCGATCCGGAAAATAGCACGGATTTCGATGACGGATTTCATATTGAACATCACATGATCGACAATGTTCAATGCGGTTGGAAAGTCACTGTATATATTGCCAATGTGTTTGTATGGTTAGAAACATTGGGTCTGTGGAATACATTCAGTAAGCGGGTTTCTACTATTTATTTACCGGACCATCGGCGGCCCATGTTACCAACAATTTTAACAGATACACTATGTAGTTTACAGGAGAAACAAGACAGATTTGCATTGTCAATGGAGTTTTGTGTTGCAATGGATGGCACGATTGACCGAGACCAAATCCAATACAAGAACACACTGATTCGTGTGAAGAAAAATTATAGATACGAAGAACCGAAATTAGTTAGCGGAACCAATACTCGATACAACGAGCTGTTTCAACTTTCTAAATTAATGGATAAAACCGTGAAAGATAGTCATGATGTGGTTGCTCATTGGATGGTGCAAATGAATTCGTACACTGGACTGAATTTACTCGACCGAAAGGTTGGAATATTTAGGTCGGTCGTGTTTGCAGATGCATACAAGGATATTGATGCGTTATATGCTGTCGATGTAAGCGAAGACGCGGGTAGAATTATTAAATCGTGGAATAATACTACCGGAAAATACGTGGTGTATAATGAAAATGAAACGTTGGTGCACGATTTAATCGGGGTAAAGTCATTTAGACAAACTACCCACACCAAAGGGTCGGCACAACCATATATTCATATTACCAGCCCAATCCGCCGATTAATTGACTTATTAAATCAAATGTGTCTGTTTCGAGAATATGGATTGGTTAAAACCATAAGCAAATCTGCGTGTGATTTCTTTGATAACTGGATTAACGATATGGAATACGTAAATGCAACCATGCGGTCTATACGTAAAGTACAAACCGATTGTAATGTGCTATATCAATGTGTGAATAATCCCGGATATTTGGATACTGTACACAAAGGTATCGTGTTTGATAAAATGGTAAAGACAAATGGTCTGTACACATACATGGTTTATTTGGATACACCAAAATTACTATCGAGGATAACTTGCCAGCGCGATTTGACGAATTACACCTATTATGATTTTAAAATGTTTCTGTTTGTAGATGAACATTCATACAAGAAGAAAATACGACTGCAATTATGCGATGTGTGATATATGTAACTGCTACTGTAATGCAGTGATAATGAATATAATTTATCAAAACAACTTAATGATTATTTTGTTTTGATATATATATAATCGAATGTACAAGATTATTTTGTTTTGCTTGATGATGACCGGGGCGTTTGCTGCTAATTTGCGCCCCGTTTTTAGTGAGCGTTTTGAGCAGTGGTTGGATGAGTTTCGAGTGGAGATTCGTGACCACGAACACAAGCTCCATGTGTTCCGCAATTGGGTAGACAATGATAAGGTTATCGAGACAACTAACTCGCGCAATTTGACATACACACTTGGTCATAACCATTTTTCTGGTATGGATTCCAACGAATTTAGCCAATATATGGGATTCGAATATAACTCGAAGCAAATATTCGGCCGCGTTAATTCTGGAAAGATTGAGGAGGTGAAATGCTTGACCGGTTGCGTTGAGGCATTTGACAGTGAGTCGAAGTTGTCCACCGTTAAGTGCGTGAAGAACTGTTTGCGTGACAATGTTGAGGCTACCCTTACTAGCAGTCCCGCTTCCGTGAACTGGGTTACTGCAGGTGGCGTTACCCCCGTCAAGGACCAGGGTCAGTGCGGTTCGTGCTGGTCCTTCTCCACCACTGGATCTCTTGAGGGTGCGTTTTTTGTGAAGTACGGCAAACTTCATTCTTTCTCCGAGCAACAGTTGGTCGACTGTGACAACCATAAGAATGGTGGTAAGGACATGGGGTGCAATGGAGGTTTGATGGATAATGCGTTTGAGTGGATTGACAAGAACAATGGTCTTTGCACTGAGGCAGATTACCCATACACATCCGGCGTCTCCAAGACTGCTGGTACATGCCGCACAACATGCACATTGGTTGATGACAGCAAGGTGACGACATACACTGATGTCACTGCCAGCTCTGATTCTGCTATGATGGCGGCTTTGGCGAAGCAACCCGTTTCCATTGCCATCGAGGCCGACCAGAAGGAGTTTCAGTTGTACAAGTCCGGTGTCTTTAGCGCTGCTTGCGGAACCAACCTTGACCATGGTGTGTTGGTGGTTGGTTATGGGTCATTGAATGGACAAGACTACTATTTGGTGAAGAACTCTTGGGGAACCAGCTGGGGCGCAGGAGGGTACATCATGTTGGGCAGAGGAAGCCAATATAACAGCGGCAATGGACAGTGTGGTATGTTGATGCAAGGTAGCTACCCTACTGTTTAATTCTTCGCTGGCATAAAAAAATATTACAAACAAATTGAATAAAAAACATATAACATAAACAAAAATAACATGTACGAGAAATCGATATAATAATTACTTTGATAATTATTATATTAGCTGTTAGATTCGTCTAATTCTTAATTAAATTATAATTGTATACTCTATTATGACAGATGCAGATCATTTAGGGACACTATCCCATTTACAAAACCATTTGAAAAGTTTATCACAATACGATTTAATTCCAGCGAATCATCAAAAATATTTAATGGATTTAAAAAAAGGTGGATTTGAGCCGAAAGTTATTTATGATATAGGGTCATGTGTACTTTACTGGACTCATGCAGCCCGGAAGTTGTGGCCAGATGCGACATATATTTTTTTTGATGCTTTTCAACCTGCTGAATTTTTATACATTGAAGACGGGTCTCTTTACAATGTTGGAGCGCTAAGTAACGCCGACGGCAATGTGGTAAATTTTTATCAAAATGATTATTTTCCTGGAGGAAATTCATATTATAAGGAAATTGGGGGTTTCGACCCTGAAAAATACTTCCCAGAAAATAAATTCATAGAAATGAAAACACAAACCCTAGATAGTGTTGTCAAAAATAGGGGGTTTCCTTTACCAGATTTTATTAAAATGGATGTGCAAGGGAGTGAAGTTGATATACTTAAAGGCGGGCTAGAAACAATTAAACATGCAAAGCGAATGATTGTAGAACTTCAACATAGTAACTATAATCGTGGAGCGCCGGTCGTAACAGAATCATTACCGTTTATAGAGAGTTTAGGCTGGAAATGTGATTCGTATGCTTTTCAAAATAACGGCCCAGATGCAGATTATTCTTTTGTAAATTTGCAGAATTAGAGCGTCTTCTGTAATATAATTTTTTGCGGTTCCCTACAAAATAAATAATCTCCTTTTTAAGATCGTTTGGAAGAACTCTTGGGGCACCAGCTGGGTGGCGGGAGGATACATTATGTTGGGCAGAGGAAGCCAATACAACAGTGGCAATAGACAGTGTGGTATGTTGATGCAAGGAAGCTACCCCACTTTTTAACCCATTGAAGAATCAAAATCAAAATAATACACCCTCTAATAAAAAATCCGTAAAGTAAAATATATAATAATTATCAAATTAATTATTATATTGTCTGTATTATTCTGTTAATTTCGATTTATATATCATCTTCTATGTTGCATGTTTTATAATATTAAATATTCGAATTGGTAAATTTATTTATACTACAAATAACTCCTTCGTTTACATCTTTAAAAATTCCACCTGGACCTGGAACATCATTTATTCCAATAAATCTTTCAAATGTTAAAGTTCTGTTGTGAATTAATTCATCTATAATCTGTTTCACACCAGGCCAAACGCCATAATCATCAAAAATAATATATTGAAGGTTTTTGAATCGTTTTATAGAATTATAAATATCACTTTTACAATCAACATAACTATGGTTAGCATCTATAAATGATACTTCTATATCATCGGGTAATATTTCCCAACTATCTTTATATATATCTAACATGACATATTCTATGTTTGTACATTCTTTATTAAATAATTTATTAAAATTGGTCCATTCAATGCTATTATCAACTGCATAAACCTTTGAAAATATTTTTGATAAAACCTTTGTAGAATATCCCTTGTGGGAACCAATTTCTGCTATTTTAAAATATCTTTTATTTTTAAAAAAATCATAAATATCATACCTCATTTGGGACGAACAAGTCCATATATCATCTTCTATACTTAACGAATTCGATAGTATTGCATCTATATTATAATAATTCTTAATATTATTCAAAAAACTAGTCATGAGATCTATTTTACGTTGGTATATTCCCGGCCCCCCTGGAAAATGATTTATGACCATATTGTTACGAATGTCAGAATAATTATTCACCGCAAGCGATTTTAAAATCTTATTATTGTATAAATTGTATTTGAAAGCATTGTATACTATATAAGGTTGGTCGTGAAAATTATGATGTCTATTAACCATATCTTCATTTATTTTATTAAATAAATCTTTTATTTTTTCACAATTATTAAACAATAATATCCCACTTGTAAATGCTTTTTTATCGCTATAATTATTTATTTCATCGCCAAATAGAGTTTTACCCCAACAGTCAGACTTGCAATCAATTTCACCTTCTTCTAATGTGTATAAAATATCTTCATCACAAACACTGAATACCTTATTAATGTCATCTATTATTATAATATCTGTATCGAGATAAAGTATTTTACTATAACTGGATACAGAAGGCAAATGAAACAAATCTAATCTTGCCTTACATGCTTTATCAATATTATCATATGTATCATTTATTTCAAATTTGATTTGTTCATTATTAAACAAATGACTTTCTTTAATCATATTCATAAATGGAGTGGAGGTATAAACTAATATATTAGTATTTTCGTCTAAATTGCCATAGACAAGTATACTTTCTAACAAAAGATAAAACATATCAACATATTGTTTTTGAGTAAAGATGCAACAAAATATACAATTCATATAAATATACATAATATTGAAAATTCATAATTTTAACGCGCCACGAGTCTAAACATGCGAATCGAAATAACGGGCAAGATGCTGATTATAACCTTGTAAATTTGCAGAATTAGACCGTCCTCTGTAATATAATTTTTTGCGATTCCCTACAAAATAATTAATCTCCTTTTTAAGATCATTTGGTAATGGTAATGTGTATATACTATACACACTAGCAAACTCAGCCGGACTTGGTGTCAGTATTTCATAAAATTTATTTACAGAGCTAATATTGCGATTTGTCCCGTCGACATTAAATACCATTTCAAATCGCGACCTGGATAACAGCATTTGGAGACCACTATCGAATGACCGCGTACGTCCTCGCACATATACATAATCTACAAATGTGCCTGTCAATATGGTAGTATTGAGCATGCGTAGATTATTTGTCAAATTCCATTGCACTTCGATTAAATACTTTTTACCGGGTTTCAAATTGTCTGCATGTATTCGCTGAGAAAGTGGCATATTGTTATACAATAAGAAAATAACTCATCATTGTAACCGCATTACATACGCCTCCTGCTCTTGTAAACAGTGTATAATAATACAATGTTTATATGTCTACATGTCTACATCTCTATGCTAATTATTCAGTCCTTTTCCATACTTGATAAAACTCGTCCCGTGTATGCGGAAACAATCCTTCGTATCCAACAAGAGGTTCCGTGTATACAACGTTAAAATTGTGTGCACGCAATACCTCATCTACGTATTTTTTATGTAGTTCATTGTAATAATCGTTTTCCATCATAATCAGTTTGACATTCTCTAGAATTTCAGGCATATCTAATAAAATATAATAAAGTGCTCCTTCACAATCTACAGCCAATGTATCAAATTTTATATTGTATTTTTTTTGCAATTCTGCATAAGATATTATATTAACTGGCGTGAACCCCTCTGGAACGGTGTCACATGGCATCGTGTCCCATCCTCTTTGAACGAGTTTACGCAATGATAATGCTGCATGTTCAATATGAAAGTTGAGGTTGTTAATTCGTTTATGTTCACGTAAAATAGGAACAATATTTGAGTCTGTTTCCAACGTTACCAAATTCGCACTATCTGTCAACAACTTGGATATAATCATGCTATTTCTTCCTATGTTACTTCCAATTTCAAGCACCTTTTCATTTCCGGTCAAATAACGGATGGCCATTTTTTGTTCGGGCATTTCATCTTGAAACGACCCACATAGTAGTTGTATTTTTGACTGCATTGTCTGCAATAATGCATCTATGCAGAATCGATCAAGTACATCATTGCTAAGTTTATTAAATGCATGAACCCCAAATGGTTTCGTCCCGGTACTTATTAATTCATTGTTCACATTAATTAAATATTCCTGGAATTGATTCAAACAAAATTCCGCACATTTAGTTTGTTCGTGCATTGAACCAATTGGAATTGGATAACCAAGCACTGCGATAGCATTTGTAAAGAATACATCTTCCGGTATTATCAATCTATCAATAAAAAAATCGACATGCAAATCATGTTGCTTTCTGTAGTTTATTATGTCATTGTTTGACACTTTATTTATGCAGTCTAACATAACCTGTTTATTTCGATATGAAAATCCACCATTTATATTATACCCGCTTTTGATTGGAGAATTTACGTCAATAGGTGCATCGGTATGCAAGTTGTAACCATAAAAATAGGATGCGCCTATAAACCCATATTGCAATGGAATACTATAATTATTTGATAATATGAAAGAATCTGTTTGAAAAATAAGTATATGTTCTTCGGCTATTTTATCCCAAAATTGTTTGCTTTGCATAAATAAACTATATGCATCAGGTGAAACAAAATCATTAATGTGCATATTAATGAATGCATACGTACCTTTTATATTATCTTTTACGGTTGCTTCGTTTTTATCGCTTCCGAATATACGTAAATTCCACGTATCGTCTAGTTTACTCATAACCTGTTTTATAACGCCGATTAGGTCTTTGTGATCGCGCGGTTCTATAATTACTGCAACCTTATTGCTACGATCATTATTGTTGATTATAATGTCTAGTTCTTTGTAGTACTTAAAGAACTTATCGATCATTGCCATTAATGTCAAATAGTATATTTGGTTTTGTCAGTTTATATCGTTTATTAGCGAAAGAGTTAATGATTGCATACACAACGTTCATATGCAATAACATGTATTCATACTAATAATTTAAGTTTGCAAGTCATATAAATACATAAATTCATTATAATTTATATCATATGCTTATTGATTGTTTTATTTTCTACAATGAATTGGATATGCTAACCTATAGACTTAATTTATTGAACGATATTGTAGATTATTTTGTAATTGTAGAATCAACTCATACTTTTACTGGAAAAGAAAAAAAATTATTTTTTAATGAAAACAAGCATTTATTTGATAAATTTAATGCAAAAATTGTACATATTATTGTAGATGATTTTCCGTATAAATATCCTAACATTAATTTTGGAAACAACGACCAGTGGCAAAATGAATTTTTTCAAAGGAATGCAATTGCAAGAGGTTTACATTATATTAGAAATATAGACCAAAATGATTTGATAATAATATCAGATTTGGATGAAATTCCGGACCCATGTACTTTGGATAAAGTTAAAAAGGGGGATATAATAGTTGATATTAACATACTTTTAATGGATTTTTATTATTACAATTTAAACACGAAAATGAATGATAAATGGCTACTATGTAAAATCATATCATATAAAAGATATAAGGAATTAAATTGGACATGTAATGATATTAGAAATGCTCAGTGTCCTGCAATTTTAAAAGGTGGTTGGCATTTGTCTTACTTTGGTGATAAACATTTTATTAAAAATAAAATTAATACGTTTTCGCATCAAGAATTAAATACTGACAATTTTACAGATGAATTAAAAATTGAGGAAAGAATAAATAATTCTAAGGATTTATACGATAGAGACGTGGGACTTGAACGAATCGAAATAAAAGATAATACATATTTGCCGGTAGAATATGATAAATATTTGAATAAATATTACAATTAACCCCCTGAATTGCCTCAACCGAAACTGGGACAAAAACTTGGCATAAATAATGCGTTTATTCATAACATATTTTTATATAACAAATAATTATATGTCTAGCTATAAATATTCGCAAACATGGTTTCTAGGTAGTGAAATAAAAAATAGTATATTTCAGTTTTTGGATAAATCAACCGAACATAAGATATTAGAGATTGGTTGTTTTGAAGGTTTATCCAGTGTATTTTTTGCTGATAACTTTCTTGATGATGAAAAATCAAGTTTAACTTGTGTAGACCCTTTTTTAACTATTAATGATAATGACCATGGTCAATATTTAGAGAATAACGAAGAAATGAATTTTGATTTTAATATTTCATCTTGTAAAAATGCAGGTAAAATAACAATACATAAAACTACATCAGATAATTTTTTTGAAAATAATAATCAAACATATAACTTTATATATATTGATGGTTCTCATATACCAGATTTTATAAAAAGGGATATGGAAAATTCTTTCAATATTTTAGAAAAAAATGGTATAATGTGGATGGATGATTACGGTGGTGGAGATGGCATTCAAATTAAAAATACTATGAACCATTTTTTAGAAAAATATAAGGGTCATTATGAGTTGATTCATATGGGTTATCAATTGGCTGTAAGAAAATGTTAATTTGGTTCCTATTTTATACATTTGAAGAATTAAAATAATCAAATGTGTAAAGTTATCTGCATGCATGCTGTTGTACAAATATACTGAATTCGCGCAACATGGTAAAAAAGACACCCGATGTGTCTTTTTTATAAATAAATAGAATTTTTGTAATATAGCGATTGTTTATTCGATATCGATAGCGTTGGCCGAGCATTCTTCATCTGATGGTGTGAATTCGGCATTGGGCATGACTTGGGTTTCGTCGTTTATCATTACGTCTTCGTCACGAATCGAACTTCTATCACGATGAAGAAGGTCCACTTCATTAAACGCGGTTTGGATTAATTCTTCCATGCGTTCAATGTAATGAATATGATAATCATGCCGACGACTTGGGCGATATTCGATCGTTCGACTGTTATATCGTCCGCTATAGTAAATTAAGACGTCTAGCATGGATACTTGGTTGTCTTCGAGCATTTTTGCTACGTCATCTATGCAGCCAACCGAATCAGGGTCAAACCACTCATCGCACTCATATTCAGCTGCATGTTCTGGCTCGATTTCTGTCTGTTTTTGCAATGGTGCCGCACATTCAGGGCATTCATAACTTGTTTCTGTATAATAAGTTATGAGACATGTCAAACAATATTTATGTCCACATTTAGTTGTACATATATTCGTTTGTCCCAACTCAGCATCACATAACATACATACATTGGCGGCGGAAGTAACTAAAGCTGACATTGTTTCGGGGTTTATTTGCAACACATAAACTATATTTAACCCGTCAATTTTCTACAAAATAATATAATAGTATTATAAGAATGCTATTTAAACCACTTGTTCTAGATTTTTTAAGTGATAACATATGGACATTTAT
>Ga0209353_10002217_pt1 | contig 10703 bp, 9 predicted proteins | sample LauGreSpBDMM15SD_2_FD_187561 | JGI IMG/M metagenome (GOLD analysis project Ga0209353, IMG submission 187561) | Freshwater lake microbial communities from Lake Michigan, USA - Sp13.BD.MM15.SD (SPAdes) (version 2) | ecosystem: Environmental > Aquatic > Freshwater > Lake | place: Lake Michigan, USA...
GATAACCGAAAACTTGAAAACCAAGATGTCGAGTGTAGAGTTTACAAGTCTATAAGTAATCTTTTAAGTTTACAAGTCATCGAGTTGTCAGGTTGTCAAGTTTAAAAGTAAACTCGATAACCGAAAACTTGAAAACCAAGATGTCGAGTGTAGAGTTTACAAGTAAACTTGATAACCGAAAACTTGCAAACCAATTCATACCAAATGGATTTTTTTAACTTTAAATAATAACCACTTCATTTGAATTTATGGAAATTATGCATTAATTTTCCGATTCAGTTTATACTTAATCTTTTACAATGCTGAATAAATACAGTTCAAAGCTTACACAAGACATAGACCAGCCAGCATCTCAAGCGATGTTATATGGAGCGGGGTTTTCTGATGAAGATATGAAAAAAGCACAAGTGGGAATTGCCAGTACAGGATACGAAGGCAACACTTGTAACATGCACCTAAACGGACTTGCTGCTATTGTAAAAAAAGGCGTTCAAAATGCAGGCTTAAAAGGATTGATTTTTAATACCATAGGGGTAAGTGATGGGATGTCAATGGGAACCAATGGCATGTCTTATTCACTTCCTTCTCGTGACGTGATTGCTGATTCCATTGAAACAATTGCTGGTGCCCATTTTTATGATTCATTGGCCACTATTGTTGGTTGTGATAAAAATATGCCGGGAGCTATCATTGCTATGTCTCGTTTAAACCGTCCATCTATCATGGTGTATGGTGGCACGATTCATTCTGGTTATTACAAAGGTGAAAAGTTGAATATTGTTTCGGCATTCGAAGCTTTAGGAAAAAAATATACAGGTCAAATCTCTGACGAAGACTTTAAAGGGGTTATCAAAAATTCTTGTCCGGGTGCAGGCGCTTGTGGGGGAATGTATACTGCCAATACCATGGCTTCTGCCATTGAAGCATTAGGGATGAGTTTGCCTTATAGTTCTTCTGCGCCAGCAACGAGCGATAAAAAAGCAGGAGAGTGTTTAAGTGTTGGTGCTTATTTGAATATTTTACTTGAAAAAGATATTAAGCCAAGTGATATCATCACCGCTGAATCTATTCAAAATGCCTTGGTGGTAGGCATGGTTTTAGGAGGATCAACCAATTTGATCCTACATTTCTTAGCCATTGCCAAATCGGCCAATATCAAATTAACGCTTCAAGACATTCAAAAATTAAGTGATAAAACCCCCTTGTTAGCTGATTTAAAACCCAGCGGTAAATACATGATGGAAGATTTAGATGCCATTGGTGGCGTACAATCTATCATGAAAATGTTGGCTGCGGAAGGTTTATTACATCTTGACTGTATGACCGTAACCGGTAAAACAGTGAGAGAAAATTTAAAAGAGGCTCCTGATTTACCTGCAGGACAAGATATTATTTACCCTTTGTCTAAACCTATTAAATCGACCAGTCACCTTCAAATGCTTTATGGTAATATTGCCATTGATGGTTCAGTAGCCAAAATTACTGGCAAAGAGGGGGAGTTTTTCGAAGGTCCTGCGAGGGTGTATACTTCAGAAGAGGATTTGAATGCGGGGATTATTAACAAAGAAATTCAAGCAGGCGAAGTAATCGTGATTGCTTATGTGGGTCCTAAGGGTGGTCCTGGAATGCCTGAAATGCTTAAGCCAACTTCTCTTTTAATGGGAGCAGGTTTAGGAGACAAGGTGGCCTTGATTACTGATGGTCGTTTCTCTGGAGGAACACACGGTTTTGTAATCGGTCACTTATCACCAGAGGCCATTGAAGGCGGTACTATTGGCTTAGTTCAAAATGGAGATATCATTACCATTGATACCGCCAACAATAAAATTAACGCACAAGTATCTGAAGAAGAATTTGCCGCACGTAGAGCAAGATGGGTAAAACCTCCTTATCGTGTTACAAGTGGTTCTTTATACAAATACATTAAAAATGTTTCTTCAGCTTCTTTAGGCTGTGTTACTGATTTATAATCAATTAAATTTGTCCTTTATTAAAGGCTTATGAAAATAAAACTAAGAGGAGCTGACTACGTTGTTAAAATCCTTGAACTGTTAGAAGTTGATTCATTGTTCGCTTACCCAGGCGGAGCGGTATTGCCTATTTACGATGCCCTTGCCAATGGTAATGTAAAAGATATTTTAGTACGACATGAGCAAGCGGCCTCTTTTGCGGCCAATGGCTATGCAAGGGTAAAAGGCAAACCCGGTTTTTGCTTGGCTACTTCAGGACCTGGAGCTACCAATTTGGTAACGGGTATTGCCGACGCTTATGCCGATTCAATTCCAATGGTGGCCATTACTGGTCAAGTGATGCTGCATTTAATTGGTACCGATGCCTTTCAAGAAACAGACATCACGGGTATTTGTTTGCCCATTACCAAAAAAACCTATTTAATTAAAAACCTCGACAAAGCGGCGCAAATTTTTACAGAAGCTTACGAGGTAGCCATCAATGGGCGTCCTGGTCCTGTATTGATTGATATCCCTAGAAGTGTGCAAGGGGAGTATATCGAATTAGAGGAAAACTGGGAAGAAACATTTGTAAAACCGGTTTTGAAACGTGTTTACAAAGCCACAGAACAAGATTGGGCAAAAGCCAAAGCGTTGGTTGCAGGGGCAAAAAAACCATTGATTATTGCTGGGCACGGAAACTTATTGTCAGATTCATGGAAAGAAATTCGTGAATTTGTGGATCGTGAGCAAATTCCTGCCATCTCTACCATTTTGGGTATTGGCGTTTTCGAATCCGATAATCCTTTGTATTTCTCTTGGTTAGGAATGCATGGAATGAAATATGCCAACCAAGCGGTTCAAGAAGCTGATGTGATTTTAGCTTTAGGGATTAGGTTTGATGATAGAATTACGGGTCGTTTAAAAGATTTTGCCCCGAATGCTAGGGTGCTTCATATCGATATCGATAATAGTGAAGACAATAAAAATGTTCCTACAGAAGTATTTATACATGCCGATTTAAAATTGGCTTTTCAAAATTTCCCGCTTACACGCAATGCTGAAAACAGCGCTGACCGTGAAGCATGGGTAGCGTATTTGAATTCCTTAAGAGCTCAATTCCCTATTAAACCTGTTGATTACGATATTTTCAACATGATTACGGCCATCGATGTGTTAGAGAAATTGTCTCCCGACGACATGATTGTGGCCACTGATGTGGGACAACACCAAATGTGGTCTAGCCAATACCTTAATAAATTACAACCCAATCATTTTTTAACTTCAGGTGGTTTAGGCTCTATGGGCTTTGGTTTTCCTGCAGCCATGGGGGCACAAGCGGCTGCGCCAGATAAAAATGTTTGGTGTATTACTGGCGATGGCTCTTTTCAAATGAACCTTCAGGAATTAATTACTTGTGTACAAGAACAATGGCCTGTTAAAATATTAGTGCTTGATAATAACTATTTAGGGATGGTTCGTCAATGGCAAGAACAGTTTTATTCAAGAAATTATTCTGGTGTTGATTTATTGAACCCTAATTTTGTTAAATTAGCAGAAGCTTACGGTATTGAATCGGCAGAAGCAACCAATGTGGTTGAATTGGCTGATGCAATCAACAAAGCCAATAAGTGTAAAGGACCATTTTTGGTTCATGCAAGGGTATTGAAAGAAGATAATGTATTGCCTATGGTTGCTCCTGGAGCAAGTTTAAGTGAAACAATCTACTATCCAGCCAATGAAGTAAAAGATTTCGCAAAGAAAAAATTGAATTTAGAAGATGCAACAAAACAACTGGCTTATAAAGTGTAGTCATACACCAGAGTCTCTCGATAGAATCATGATGGCGTTTCGTAAAAGAGGGTTGACTGTAGAAAGCGTATTTTACCAAAAAGTCGATGAAAAAAATGCTTCTTGTAAACTCGTATTTATGGAAGATGATATTCAGGCAGGTAGAATTTACAAAAACCTGATCAGGTTAGTAGATATTTATGAAATTGAAAATTTAAAATAATTCAAAGTCCCGATCCAATCGGGACTTTCTTTTTGGTATGTAACAATAATTTTCATTCTTTCATTTTTTACTGAAAAACTATACCTATTTACAATTAATGAAATACACCACCCAAAATATTTACCAGCAGGCTTTTTTGAAGAAAAAAGAAAACACCAAATTTATCAATAAACTAAAGTTGAAAAAGACTTTGGCCCGTCAATTAGACGAAACAGTACATAAAATTCACGACGATGTTTTTAAGAAAACCAATTGTTTAGATTGTGGCAACTGTTGTAAAACGACCAGTCCAATTTTTAAAATGCCAGACATTGAAAGGCTCTCAAAATTGTTTAAGGTGAAAACGCCTCAGTTTATTGATGAGTTTTTACACCTCGACAAAGAGAATGATTATGTGTTGAACAGCACTCCATGTCCATTTTTGCATGATGACAATTCATGTTCGGTGTATGATTATCGACCTACCGCATGTCAAGAATATCCTCATACCGATAGAAAAAAAGTGTACCAGTTATTAGATTTGACCTTGGCCAATACTTTTATTTGTCCTGCTACCTATGAAATCGTAGAACGTTTAAAAGTAATTATAGAACCGAAGTTTAGTGATAAAGAAGTGATTATTGAAACCTCCAATGATAAACGGAAGAGGAAGGAGAGGTAATTCATGCTTATACTTGAAATAAGAAAGTTGAATTTTAAAACCTTACTAAATACCCTAATGGGTTTACCCGACCAAGCGCACAAACAGCACTTAATCATTTTTACAAAACATTGTGAATGTCACTAGATAGTTTTGATTTTTACACCACAAGTAAAAAAACTTAGGCAGTGTCGTAAAAATAATAAACATGCAAATTTTACTACAGGATTTGCTGCAAAACGTCCATTCAAAACCATAATTTATATTAACAGCTTTAATATTCCAAAATTCCAACCAATAATTAATCATTTTTCCTAAATTTACGCTATTGTAATTTGTGCACATTTTAAATTCAGCCAATCGATGAGGCAGAAACTCTTAAGTGAAGGTGCTAAGGAACTTAGCTACGAAATCAGGGAAATTGTTAAAAAAGCGGAAAAAATTCAGGCTTTGGGACAAACAATTGTTTGGGAAAACATAGGTGATCCTATTCAAAAGAAATTCAATATGCCCGCCTGGATGAAAGAGAAAATCGCCAAATTATTTGACGACAACGAAACATTCAGTTATTGTCCATCAAAAGGTGTTTTGCATACCCGTAAGTTTTTGGCCAATTTGAATAACCAAAGAAATGGCGCTCAAATCACGGAAGATGACATCTTGTTTTTTAACGGTTTGGGTGATGCCATCGCCAAACTATACCAATACATTGAACCAACCTCCAGAATTATAGGTCCAGCGCCAGCATATTCAACCCATTCTTCGGCTGAAGCGGCACACGCCAACCACGAACCATTGACTTACAAATTGGATCCAAACAACCATTGGTATCCTGATTTGGATGATTTGTACAATAAAATCAAGTACAATCCGAACATCGTTGGCATACTCATCATTAATCCTGACAACCCAACAGGAATGGTGTATCCTTACGAAACACTCAAAAAAATCGTAGCCATTGCCAGAGAATTTAAACTGTTCTTAATCAGCGATGAGATATATTTAAACATTACCTATAATGGTGCAAGGGCATTTGCTTTGGCGGAAGTAATTGAAGATATTCCTGGCATTGCGATGAAAGGAATTTCTAAAGAATTCCCTTGGCCAGGATCTCGTTGTGGCTGGATGGAATATTACAACAAAGACAAAGACAATGAATTCGCTCGTTTTTGTTCTGCCTTGGACAATGCCAAAATGATTGAGGTTTGCTCTACCAAATTGCCTCAATTGGCAATTCCGGAAATCATGTCAGATCCGCGTTATTTACCTTACCGTGAAGAACAAAACCAAATCATTGGCCGAAGGAGTAAAATTGTAGCTGAAATATTAAGCACAGTGCCTCAACTTACTTTTAACGAAACTTATGGTGCCTTTTACAACACCATCATTTTCAGAGAAGGTACCTTGAAACCTACTCAAAAACTTAAAGTATCTAACCCTGAAGTGAGCACACTGGTTGAAAAATGGGTAGAGGAAGCCATGGAACTGGACAAAAGATTTGTGTATTACTTATTGGCTTCCAAAGGAATTTGTGTGGTTCCAATTTCCTCATTTTGTTGTGAATTACAAGGATTTAGGGTAACGCTATTGGAAGAAAATGAAGACAATTTACGCAAAATATTTACCGACATCAGAGATGCAGTGGTTGAATATTTGGCTTCTTAAGTTTTGTGAGCTTTAAAAAGTTAAATTGAAATATATCAGCATTGCATAAAAAAAGCATTCATCCAAATCATAGGGTGAATGCTTTTTTTTGTCAGGCTTAAATCTCAAATTTCAAAATCGGAGATTTTTATTTGCAATATTTCTTCATTAAAACTGCCGCACCTTGTTCTCCTAAATTCAAGGTTTCCGTCAAATCTGCACATGCACCTGTAAAATCTTTGACCTTAATACGGTATTGCGCCCTATTCCAAAAAGCTTCTTTATAGTTAGGGATGTTTTCTAGCACCTTTGTACAATCTTCAATTGAATATACAGGCTTCCCTATAAGATTATATATTTTAGCCCTTAACAAATACGCTTCGGCCATAAAATTATCCAAATTAACCGCTTTATCACAATCGATAATGGCATTTTGGTTGTTGCCCAATGCAAATTCACTTTCTGCCCTTAATATATAATAGTCATAATTATCATCCACCAACTCTATCGCTTTAGAAAAATCTTTAAGCGCATTGGAATGATCGCCCAAAGCCGCTTTCACTTTTCCTCTTTTAACAAGTGCATTGGCATCATTCGGTGCTTCATTGACGACAATATCTGCCTGAACCAGCGACTCATTGAATTGTTTTAATTCGAACAAACAAACCGCATAATGAAGACGAGCATCTGTAAATGATGGAAATTTTTGAATGACAAATGCAAAATCATTGAGTGCAGCATTAAAATCACCAATATTAAAACTCACCGTTCCTCTCCTGGTATGAAAATCTAAGTCTGTGGAATCTAAGGCAATGGCTTGGGTAAAATGTTTGATGGATTTGTGGTACATGCCTAGTTTCTCTTCTTCTATTGCCAGGTTAGAAACTGCACAAATAGACTTAGGATTCAACGCATTGGCTTTTAAAAAGTCTTGATAAGCTTGATCAAAATACCCCAATACACTATAAGTAAGTCCTCTATGACAATACGCTTCTGTATAATTGGGTGCAATTTGAATGGCTTTACTAAAATCTTCTATGGCTTTTAAATATTCTTTTGTTTCAATTTTGGCCAAACCATCTTGATAAAAAAATGTTGAATCAGAAAAGACATTTGCTTTTATCTCTGTAGACAGCACCATAAAATATACAATAACCAAACGCGTTAAAATATATTTGATTGAATATTTGCTACTATTTTTCATTTAATTATGAGGATGTGCACTCTCTTTACGGCTGTGAATATTATAGGTTTTAATATGTGGGATGAATCTTTAAAAAATTAGAATTATGTGTCTATAAAATATAGGATGATAGCGCCAAAATGAATTCTTTAATTATTGTACTCCCATGTTTTTTAATTATTTTAGCAAACTGAAATAAACCTATACGACTATGCCTTCTTTTGATATCACCAATAAAGTTGACCACCAATCGCTTGACAATGTACTTAATGTTGTTAAAAAAGAAATCCTTAACCGCTATGATTTCAGGGACAGTAAAACGGAGATTGATTTTGATAAAAAAGCCATGGTGCTCAAGCTTACCACAGAAAACGACATGCGCCTTGATGCCATTCAGGACGTATTGATAAGTCGTAGCGTGAAGCAAAAGTTGGATCCAAAATGTTTCGACTTCAGCAAAGCTTCTTATGGTTCAGGTGCAATGGTAAAAAAGGACATCAAAGTGCGTGAAGGCATTGAAAAAGAAGACGCCAAAAAAATCATTAAGCTGATAAAAGACAGCAAAATCAAAGTGGAAGCCCAAGTGATGGATGACCAGGTACGTGTCACCAGCAAAAAAATAGATGATCTTCAGGGAGTAATGGCGTTGTTGCGTCAATCCAACCTGGAAACGCCTTTGCAGTTTACGAATATGAAATAATTTTTTAGTTATGAGTGTTGAATGCTTAGTTTTAAGTATTCAAATACTAAAAACTCAACACTAAAAATTCAACACTCAGGAAATGTCGGTAGTTGTAAAAAAATTAGTTAAAACATTTGGTACCCAAAACGCGGTAGACAATATTTCATTTTCTGCGAATAAAGGGAGTATACTAGGTTTTCTTGGCCCAAATGGCGCAGGAAAATCTACGACCATGAAAATCGCGACCTGCTATTTACCTCCAAGTGCTGGAACCATAGAAGTTTGTGGATTTGATGTCAATACGCATCCGATGGAAGTAAGACGTTTGATTGGTTATTTACCAGAACATAACCCTTTGTATTTGGACATGTATGTGCGTGAATACCTTGAATTTATTGCTTCATTGCACCAATTAAACAAAGGAGAAATCCCCACACGCATCCATCAAATGATTGATCAATGTGGTTTGGTAAAAGAACAAGCTAAAAAAATTGGCGAACTTTCTAAAGGATACAGACAAAGGGTCGGTTTAGCCCAAGCCTTGATTCACAATCCTGAGGTATTGATATTAGATGAACCTACTACGGGATTAGATCCCAACCAATTGACAGAAATCAGGAACCTGATCAAAGAAATAGGCAGAGAAAAAACGGTTATTTTCTCCACGCATATCATGCAGGAAGTGGAGCAAATCTGCGATAAAGTGGTGATTATTAATAGAGGTAAAATAGTGGCCAATGAAGATGTAAAATATTTACAAAACTTCAGGGGACAACTGGTTAGAATCAGCCTTCAACTCAGCGCTTACCTTGATCCAGCATTGATTCAAAACCTAGAAGGCGTTACCAAGGTAGAAAGTTTGGGTAACAACAAATACATGATTGAAGCCGGAACTCAAATTGACATTAGACCTTCGCTTTTTCAATTGACTACCACCCAACAAGCTTCTATTTTAGAAATGAAACAAGAAGAAGATTCACTTGAAAAAGTATTTAAAGAACTCACGTTATAGTTATCAGTTTTCAAGTAATCAGTTTTCAGTTAAAAAAACGAAAATGTTTACAATAAGACTGAATAAAATATATTCTTGATACAAAAAACTGAGAACTGAAAACCGTAAACTGTTAACCGAAAATGTTCAGCATCTTAAAAAAAGAATTCAACAGCTACCTCAATTCGCTCATCGCCTATATTGTGATCAGTGTATTTTTGGTAGGAATAGGAATGTTTATGTGGGTTTTTCCCAACTCCAATGTATTGGATTATGGATTTGCGGACATGTCTACTTTGTTCAACATGTCGCCTTATGTTTTTTTGTTTTTAATTCCGGCCATTACTATGAGAAGTTTTGCGGAAGAAAAAAAGGCTGGAACCCTGGAATTACTATTTACCCAACCCATCACAGATTTTCAAATCATATTGGGTAAATATTTTGCCAGTTTATTGCTCGTATTATTTGCACTGCTTCCTACGCTCCTGTATTATTATTCGGTATATCAATTGGGTTCTCCCAAAGGGAATATAGATTCAGCAGGCGTATTTGGCTCTTATATAGGCTTAATCATGTTGGCGGCAGTATTTACTGCTATAGGAATATTTGCATCAGCCATTACTGAAAATCAAATCGTTGCGTTTATCGTTGCCATATTTCTTTGCTTTATCATCTTCACTGGATTTAGTTCTTTGAGCACACTTGCTTTTTGGGGACAATCGGCTGATTTGATCAATTCCTTTGGCATCGAATACCACTACCAATCACTCAGTAAAGGACTCATAGATTCCAGAGACATGGCTTATTTTTTTAGCATCGTAGCCACAATGACAATATCCACCCAATTAGTATTAGGAAGCAGAAAATGGTAAAAAATAACAAGTGGAAAAGTATTAGCCGGTACCTTATTATCCTAGTGGTTTTGGTATTGCTCAACATCATTGCCTCAAAATATTTCTTTAGAATTGACCTGACAGAAGAGAAACGTTATACCATGGCGCCTGCTTCAAAAGCGATTCTTCAAAAGCTGGATGACAAGGTGATGGTGGAAGTTTTTTTAGAAGGGGAATTGCCTGGAAATATCAATAGGCTTCAAAAAGCTATTAGGGAACAACTGGAAGAATTTAAAGCGTATGGTGGTAAAAATATTGACTACCGTTTTACGGATCCTTCTGCCGCATCAGATCAAAAAGTACGTATGAATTTTTACATGCAATTGGCAAAAAAGGGCATCAATCCTATTCCATTGTCTTGTAGTGAAGCAGACAAAACTACGGCAAGAGTTATTGTTCCAGGAGCATTGGTGACTTATAAAAACAAAGAAGCTGCAGTAGCTTTGCATGGCACCAATTGGGGGCAATGCCCTGAAGATGAAGCTATCAATCAATCTATTGAAGGTTTAGAGTTTTCATTTATCAATGCGATCAAACAAGCCACGCAGGTGAGCAAAAAGAAAATCGCTTACCTGAGAGGTCATGGTGAAATGGATTCTTTGGCCATTTCAGATTTGGTAACTTCCTTAAAAGATTTGTATGAAATCAGACCGGTAAACCTTTCTAAAATAGGGAACCTTGAAGGCTATGACGCCATCATGATGGTA
>Ga0209353_10002218_pt1 | contig 10701 bp, 9 predicted proteins | sample LauGreSpBDMM15SD_2_FD_187561 | JGI IMG/M metagenome (GOLD analysis project Ga0209353, IMG submission 187561) | Freshwater lake microbial communities from Lake Michigan, USA - Sp13.BD.MM15.SD (SPAdes) (version 2) | ecosystem: Environmental > Aquatic > Freshwater > Lake | place: Lake Michigan, USA...
TAAGGGGGTGTGAATTTCGCCGATACACTGAATTCAGATCCATAAGTTGGGAAAATAGGGTTTACACCTTTATTATTTCTACTTAATCCGATAGTATAGGCGAAGTTTCTTGCAGATCCATTACCAAATGTAAACAATCCAGTATTGTAATTATTTAAATCATAATATTGGTAGCTTATTGCATTGGAAAGTACAAATGAATCATCTGGTACAGTCAATCTTTTTGCTACACCGATAGAAGCCGAAAGAATATTAAAGCTTTTATTTTTATCTACTGTTCCGGTGTTGAAATTATTCAAAAATTGTTTGCTGTAAGACAATGAGGTGCTAAATTGAACAGGTTTTTTACCTCCAAACCAAGGCTCAGAAAAGGACATACTATAGGTTTGAAAGTAGGTACTTCCTTGTAACCTCAAAGATACTTTTTGACCATCTCCCATTGGCAAGGGTCTATAGGCTTCTTTTTTGAATAGATTTCTCATAGAAAAATTATTAAAAGACAATCCTAATGTTCCAATGAAACCACCTCCACCATAACCACCTTGGAGTTCAATTTGGCTAGATCCTTTCTCTACAAGATTGTATTCAATATCAACTGTTCCAGCGGATGAATCTACATTTTTGAATTTTGGATCAATAGCTTCTGGATCAAAAAACCCTAATTGTCCAATTTCACGAATGGTTCGAACCAAATCTTCTTTGCTGTATTTTTCACCTGGTTTAGTTCGTAACTCACGATAAATTACTTCATCATTCGTTTTGTCATTTCCAACAACTGTAATTTTGTTAAAATAAGCTATTGGCCCTTCCGTAACTCTAATTTCAAAGTCAATTGTATCGTTTGCGGTTTTTACTTCTACTGCATTAATATTAGAAAACAAATACCCATTGTTTTGGTATAAATTGGTAATGTCCTCCCCGTCAGGTTTTGTTTTATCAGCAATTCTTTTTTCAAGTAAAACGCCATTATAAATATCCCCTTTTTTAACGCCTAAAATGCTTTTTAACCCTTGATCAGAATAAACGGTATTTCCTAAAAACTTAATGTTACCAAAATAGTATTTGTTGCCTTCTTCAATATTTATATTAATCGTTAAATCATTTTTTGACTTGTTAAAAATCACACTGTCAGAAACTATTCGTGCATCACGGTATCCTTTTTCTTTGTACTTATCGATAATTTTAACTAAATCGCTTTTGTATTTGTCTTTGATGAATTTAGAAGCTTTTAATATTCTAAGAGGGCTTCTGCTTCTTTGTTTTGTATCAGACATCGCGCCACGCAGTTTTTTATCTGAAAATTTAGCATTTCCAATAAAATTAATAGCACTAATTTTTATTTTATCTCCTTTGTCAATTGCAACAACTAGCTTCACTCTGTTGGTTTCAGTAGTATCGTTGATTACGTTTATATTGACTTTAGTATTGAAGTAACCGTCTTTTTTATATTTATTTTCAATGTAATTTTTAGTTGTTGTCAATAAATTTTCATTTACCACTTTTCCAGCGGTTAAACCATTGTCTTTAATAAGTTCCTCAACTTTACCTTTTTTAATTCCTGTGAATTTTACATTGGTAAGTTTTGGTAGTTCATTAATATTTAATTCAAGAAAAATACTATCGCCTTTAATTTCATTTACATAGAAATCAATTTCACCGAACAATCCTAGTTTACCAAGTTTTTTAATTGCATTGCTTATTTCTTCCCCCGGAACTGTAATATTTTGACCTTTTTCAAGTCCGGCAAAGGTAACAACGGTTTGTTTGTTAAAGCTAATTTTACCTGTAACCGCAACATCACCAAGTATGTATTTTTTTCCTTGATCAAAGGGAACTCTTTCTTGCGCAGCTATCTGTGTAATACTTCCGAATAATATAATCGTAAAGAATAATTGTATGCTTTTATTTAACACTAATACTTTATTTAATTTGTTCACTTGTCTTTCCAAACCTACGTTCTCTTTTTTGATAGCTAATAATTGCTTCATATAAATCGTCTTCTTTAAAATCAGGCCATAAAATATCTGTAAAATATAATTCTGCATAAGCTATTTGCCAAAGCAAAAAATTACTAATTCGATGTTCGCCGCTTGTTCTTATTAATAAATCTACCTCAGGTAAATCTTGTGTGTAAAGATGCTGATTTATAATTGATTCGTCTATGCTGTCTACTGAAATTATATTATTTTTAACTTTATTACTGATATTTTTAACTACATTTATGAGTTCCTCGCGAGATCCATAGCTTAAAGCTAGTGTTAAAACCATTGTAGAATTGTTTTTTGTAGTTTCAATTACCTCTTGTAGTTTCTTTTGTGCTGATTTTGGCAATAACGAGAGATTTCCAATCGAATTTAATCGTATGTTATTGTCATTTAGAGTTTTAAGTTCATCTTGTAATGAATTGATTAATATGTTCATTAAAAGCTTAACTTCTAGTTTTGGCCTGTTCCAGTTTTCTGTAGAAAAAGCATACAATGTTAGGTTTTCAATACCTAATTTTGCACATGTTTCAACGACTTCACGAACCGACTTGGTGCCGCTTTCATGACCGAGCGCGCGCAAATATCCCTTTTGTTTCGCCCAACGTCCATTACCATCCATAATGATGGCAAGATGTTTGGGTAAGTTATCTTTATTAATTTCGTTTTTTAAATTCATTTATTCACACAATAACACGGTTTATTTCCAAAAGTATACGTTAGGGTAAATCCTGAAAAAACATACCAATCATTACTATTTATATTTCCAAATTTCAATGGCGCTAAATTTTCGTTTTTTGGATTACTTCCATCCAAATTATCTGTCATTGTATATCTCGCTCCAACTTCAACTCCCAAAACTAAGTGATTCAAAATATTTGATTTTATTCCTATAGTCATTGGAATCGCAAAAGCGCCATTAGTGTAATCTTCTTTTTGTTCGCCATTTATATAAAACAACTCGTCATAAGCAAAATAACTAATTCCACTATAGATATAAGGCGTCATTTTGGGCGTGAAATCATGTAAATTGAAATCAAAAAAATTAAATTCAAGCCCTAAAGATACTTCTTTTATGTTATTTTCAAAATTATATCCTCTTTGTGTTCTTCCTGGCGAACTCGCATCACTATCTTTTGATGTTATTTGGGCTTGCGTATAAGAAAATCTCCATGAATGACGGGGACTTTTATTCCATTTATATAACAAACCAAAAGCCAATTCATTTGGTGCAATATAGGTTGTTGGGCCAATATCACCAATGTAATTACTGCCTCCCACAAATAGACCAATTTCGTGAATTTGAGCATTCATGCTTGTGAAGCCCATTAGACAAAAAAGAAATACTATGATTCTATTCATTGGTTTTTTAAAATAGCTTGCAAATATAACAATTATGGATTCTAAATAGGTGGCTAAATAGAATTTCTGACAAAATTATAACTTGATTTAATTAAAAATGGGATATTCCCAATATGTAATTAAGAGAAAACGGAAATTGAGTAGTTGTAGTATGAAGTTTTAAAAAATTGTAGTTAATTTCTCTTGTCTTCTCCCCAAAGTAATTTGTTACGCAAGGTTTTTAAAAAAGTTTCGTCTTGAATTTCAACCATTTTTATTTTGAAAGGAGTTTTCTTAATGGTCAATATCGATTCGTTTTTAACCGATGCGATTCTGGAATCCAAAGAAACCAAATACTGCTCTTCTCGACCCGATATTTTAAGACGAATTTCAGTATCGTCTGGAATTACTAATGGTCTTGCATTTAAATTATGAGGGGCAATTGGAGTTATTACAAGGCTGGTAACATTTGGCGTTAAAATCGGACCGCCGCAACTCATGGAATATCCCGTAGAACCTGTAGGTGTTGAAACTATCAATCCATCTGCCCAATACGAATTTAGGAATTCGCTGTTTAAATAAGTTTCAATAGTAATCATCGAAGTCGTATCTTTCCGACTCACGGAAATTTCATTCATCGCAAAATTGAGGTCTTCAATCTCTGGAATTTCTGGAGAACTGGACAAACTAATTAAGCTTCTTTCAGAAATGGTGTATTTTTTTTCAATCACAAATTGAAGAAACTGTGCAATTTCATCTTTTTGAACCATTGCCAAAAATCCTAATCTCCCAGCGTTTATTCCCAAAATTGGAATGCCAGAATCACGAACTAATGTAGCGGCTCTCAAAATAGTTCCATCGCCACCAATGCTTATCATGATGTCGAAACTCGAATCTAATTCTTTATAGGAATGAAAAGTTTTATATTCTTTTTTTACAATTTGCTTATCATATAAAAGCTTTAAAAACTCGGCTTCAATAATCATTTCAACATTATTCTCATTAAAAAAAACAAAAATATCTCGGATAATTGGTTCTGTACTGTTTTGGTAATATTGCCCGTAAATCGCTACTTTCATTTCTTAATAATAATTATATTTTGTAAATGCAGATTTACATATTTAAATATTTGTCCAAATAATCAGACCGTTCTTTCAAATTCGTAAGATAGGTATCTTCTTTATGTTCGGAAATAATTTCATATCCATACCGTCTAAAAGACTGAATTATCTCGTTCATTCCGCCCAAAACAATCTTAATTGTAACTTGAATTGTATCGGTTGTAGTTCCAGAAACATACAAACCTAAAATCTTTCCTTCGTTGCTTTCTACAATTTGTACCGCTTGACTCATTGAAAAATCAATGATTGGTTTTTCAACAATTATAATGCCGCCAACTTCATTTACAAAAGGAGTTTCATAGAAATTTTTTATAACATCGGTGATTTCATAATAACCAACATATTTGTTCAAATTATCAAGAACGGGAATTATATTCGTATTATTTCTTGCGAAAATTTCTAAAACATCAATCCAAAACATACTTGTTCTTGCAAAAAAACCTCCCAAAGCATAGCGGTAATCGATTACTCTTTTATCAGGATCAAAGGTTTCCACATCGTCTGAAGCGATACTACCAATATAAATTCCTTCTTCAACCACTGGAAAGTGGGAAAAATGAATTTCTTCAAAGAAATCTTTAACAGTCTCGATGCCCTCCAAACTGTCAATTGCCTTGAAATCATTGTTAATATACTCAGTAATTTCTAACATAGTTGATTAATGTTTAAACGACTGCAAAATAATCAAAATTTACCACAAATCAACCTGTTTTACTTTGTATTTTTGTCAAGAATTTATATTAATTCCATTTATAAAATAAATCAATGACAAAATTAAGCGTAAATATCAATAAAATTGCCACTTTACGAAATGCTCGTGGTGGAAATGTTCCAAATTTATTGCAAGTTGCAAAAGACATACAAAAATTTGGTGCTCAAGGAATTACGATTCATCCGCGCCCAGATGAGCGTCATATTCGTTATCAAGATGCTCGCGATTTGAAAGAAATTGTTTACACCGAATACAATATCGAAGGAAATCCAGAACGAAATTTCATCGATTTAGTATTAGAAATTAAACCAACGCAGGTAACTTTGGTTCCCGATGCCGACGATGCAATTACTTCAAATGCGGGTTGGAATACCATAAAACACAAGGATTTTCTAACAGAAATAGTGCAAGAATTTCAAAGAAATGGAATCAGAACTTCTATTTTTGTGGATCCAACTCTAGAAATGATTCAAGGTGCCGCAATTATTGGAACCGAAAGAATCGAATTATATACTGAAAGCTTTGCCCACGAATACGGTTTGGGAAATAAAAACGGAATTGCTCCTTATGTTGCCGCTGCAAATTTGGCTAACGAATTGGGATTAGGAATTAACGCAGGACACGATTTGAGTTTGGAAAACATACTCTTTTTTAAGCAAAATATCCCAAATTTACTCGAAGTTTCCATCGGTCACGCCTTAATTTGCGAAGCGCTATATCTCGGTTTGGACAACGTTGTAAATATGTATTTTCAAAAATTAAAATAATTATTTGGGCGTGACCACAAGGGTCGGGCAGTCCGCTACAATCCACGCCCAAAAGCGTGGGATTTCCGCTTCCGTCCCTCACGCAAATCCAGATAAAAAATATAATTTCGTTTACACAATTGAATCCTAAAAAATGCCAACACCAAAAACAATATTAAATAGCATTATTATGCCATCGGTTTTTGTTCCAACTTCGGGAGTTAGACCACTTGTAATTCTCCACGGATTTCTTGGAATGGCAGACAATTGGAAAACTCTTGGAACGCAATATGCGCAAGAAGGATTTCAAGTGCATCTTTTGGATTTGCGCAACCACGGTCGAAGTTTTCATTCTGAAATTTTTCATTATGATATAATGGTTCAAGACGTTTTAGACTATTGCAAAGCCAATAATTTTGAAAAAATTGATTGCATCGGACATTCAATGGGTGGAAAAGTAGCGATGCTTTTGGCAACAATACATCCTGAATTGGTAAACAAATTAATAGTTGCAGACATTGGACCAAAATTTTATCCGCAGCACCATCAAACTATTTTAGAAGGTTTGAACGCAATAGATTTTTCTTTAAAACCGAGTAGGGGCGAAGTAGAGGAAATCCTCACTAAATACATTTCGGATTTTGGGACACGCCAATTTCTGTTAAAAAGTTTGTATTGGGCTGAACCAGGACAATTGGCTTTCCGTTTTAATTTATTGGTTTTCAACAATCAAATCGACCAAATAGGAACTGCCCTTCCAGAAAACGCACGATTTGAAAAACCTACATTATTTATAAGAGGTGGTAATTCAAATTACATCTTAGATTCTGATTTCGAAACTATAAAACACCATTTTTCAAAAGCGGAATTCAATACAATACCAAATGTTGGACATTGGCTTCACGCCGAAAAACCGCAAGAATTTTTAGAATTGACTTTGAAGTTTTTGAAATAAAAAAACCCTTTTTAATTTGAAAAGGGTTTGTTTAACTTCGAGAAAGTAAAATTAAATTTTCATAATTTTCAGGGTTTCAGTACTACCTGTATCAGAGGTAACTTTTACAAGATACGCTCCTGAATGTAATATTGATAAATCTAAAACAATCTCATTCATAGCATTGTATTTAGAATTATAAACTTGTTTTCCTAATAAATCAAAAACAACTACTTCATTAATTGTAACTTTATTTGCAGTTAATTTTAATACACCATCTGTTGGATTAGGTGTAGCTGTAATATTTAGTTTAGGATTATTAAAACTAGCATTCGCTAACGATGGCCCAGTATATTTGTAAATCCCTCCCACAGTTGAACTAGTAGTAAATCCTCCAGCCCATCCAGTAGTGTCATTTAAAAATGCGATGCTAGTTCTTTGAACCCCAGTATCTATTTGAGTCCATGTAGTTCCATAATCAGTACTAAATCCTGAATAGTAGGTAGTTGTGGCTCCAACTGTAGTCGAGCCTGTTCCAACTAAAACGGTGGTTCCTTTTATAAACGCCACTGATCTGTATGGCTGAGTGTAGGCTACTCCCGCTGACCATGTGGTTCCCCCATCGGTAGTTTTATGAAGTTTATAGGTCGGTGAAGTTGTTGCGCCAGCTCTTGCTATACATATTCCATAGTTGGTTCCAGTACCTGCGGATAAAATATCACTAAAAAACAATTGTCCAGCAGATGTAGCTGTGCTAACTCCACCAAAATCAGATAATCCAGTTGGTCCATTTAATTTCGTCCAAGTTGCCCCCAAATCAATTGTACGGTACATTTTTCCTTTACTAGTTACAAACCAATATGAATTAATTCCAGCAGATACATTTCCGCCATTATAACCATATTCACCAGAAATAATATCTGGGATTGTTGAGGTAATTGGTGACCAAGAAGTGCCGCCATCGGTTGTTCTGTAAACTTCAAAATCAGTAGCTCCAGTTTTTGGATCTCCTGCAGTAATTCCAGTAGTAGAATTGAAAAAATGAACTGTATTCATGAACGATGCTGGATCAGTATAGGCTGATGCATTTTGTTGAATCCATGAACTTCCACCATCAGTACTTTTCCACACCCCGCCCATGCCGGCAGTAGGACTTACAGCACTTAACCAAGCGGTTCTTGCACTAACTGGACAAATATTATTAATTTCTAATGCTGTATTTCCAATATTAATTGCTCCACGTGTCCATGTAGTTCCACCATTTACGGTTATTGCAAACTCTTGAAAATTTGCGGGTGTTGCACTACTTCCATCGTATCCTAATACCCAAACAGTATTTGCATCAATAATACTAATATTTTCAACTCCTTCAGAAATGTTTGTAAAACTTGTAGCTTGAGTTGTCCATTGTGCTTTCATTCCAACAGAGGAAATTAATAAAAAATAGAGTAATAATTTTTTCATGATTTAAGTGTTAAATTTGTATATTTCAAAGATAGTAAATAAATACATGAAAATTTAATTAAATAAACAGATGAAATTACTTTTTAAAATACTCATTACGGCGGTTTTAGTTATGTTGATTTCTCATTTTATGAGAGGGGTTCATGTGGCAAATTTCGCAACTTCAATTATTGTGGCAATAGTGCTAGGGCTATTAAATATATTTGTTAAGCCAATACTAGTCTTATTCACACTTCCAGTTACAATTTTCACTTTAGGATTATTCCTTTTGATTATAAATGCAATTCTTATTTTATTGTGTACAAAAATTGTTGGTGGTTTTAGCGTGGATTCCTTTTGGACGGCATTGCTTTTTAGTATTTTACTTTCAATTTTGCAGTCAATAATGTACGGTTTTTCAAAGGATGAAAAATAATTTGCTTTCTAAAACTTCTTTATGAAACAGTTCAAATTAGCAAGTGTTATTTCCTTTATAATCCTATTGAGTATTGTTTTTTATTCATTTACAACAAACGGAAATAAGAGTAATCTAATAAATCCAACTATTCAGCAATCGCCATTTGCGTATTTGCCAACTTCAACTACACGTCAAATAATTAAACATTCGTATTATGCGCTTTCGTATAATGAGAAGTATGAACAGGCGGAGTGGGTTTCTTATTTTTTGAGAAGTTCTGATGAAGGAATTGGACATTTCAAAAGAACGCGATTTATTGATGATCCAAAAGTAACGTCAGTATCTGCTGCCTCCGACAATTATAAAAAATCGGGTTATGACCGAGGTCATTTGTGTGCTGCTGCCGACATGAGGTTTTCTAAAGTGGCTTATGATGAAACTTTTTTTACTTCTAATATTTCTCCCCAAAAGCATAATTTTAACAATGGAATTTGGAAAAAATTAGAAGAAAAAACTAGATATTGGGCTCAAAAATACAATGGTATTTATGTTGTAACTGGAGGAATTCTTCAAAAGGGATTGCCTTCAATTGGTTTCGAAAAGGTTGCTATTCCTAATTATTTTTATAAAGTACTTTTTTGTAATTACAAAGGAAAGTATAAAATGGTTGCTTTTTTAATGCCGAGTGTTAAAAGTAAAGAACCTTTATATACGTTTGTAGTTTCTGTAGATGCAATTGAGAAAATGACAGGAATTGACTTTTTTCCACAATTGAATGACAAAATTGAAAATGATTTAGAACGAAAAAGCGATTATAAATCGTGGGCATTTTAAAAGCAATAATGAGAACTTATTGAAGTTACGCTAAGAGTATAATAACACAGATTTCACTAATTTTCACAGATTTATTTGTGTAAATTTGTGGAATTTGTGTTTTTTATTTTTCAGTGAAAGCTACCATTCATTCACTTTATTGGCATCCATTTTTAAAAAAATAAACAATAAAATGGTAAATCCCCAAAGGCCAGAACCTCCATAAGAAAAGAAAGGGAGCGGAACCCCAATAGTTGGAAAGATACCAGCTACCATTGCAACATTTACAAAGAAATGTATAAATAGTATTGCTGCGACACATTGCCCGTAAACCCTACTGAATTTAGTTTTTTGCCTTTCCGCAAGATAAATGACCCTTAAAAAAAGCCCTAAAAATAAACCGATGACTATAATAGAACCGAAGAATCCCCATTCTTCACCCACAGTTGTAAAAATATAATCGGTGTGTTGTTCAGGGACAAATCCCCCTTTGGTTTGTGTTCCTTCAAGGAATCCTTTTCCGAACCAACCGCCAGAACCAATAGCAATTTCCGACTGATTTGTATTGTAACCAATACCTTTCATATCCACTTCTTTACCTAACAAAATATTGAAACGGTCTCTATGATGTTGTTTAAATACATTGTCAAAAACGTAATCTACTGAGTATACAAATCCAGAAATCATTACAAAAATCATAGCACTTGCAATTATATTTCTATTACCTAGTCTACTTTTGATATAGATAACACAGATCACAATTAAAGCCATTAATACTACTACCCATGGTTCAAAAACAAGTGATAATATAAATAATAGTATTGCAATAAACCCAGTCCAAATATACCAGGCAGGCAAACCTTCTCTGTATAAAACTAGAATAAATATGCTATAAATCAAAGCGCTTCCAGGATCGGGTTGCGGTAATATCAGCATTATCGGAAGAAAAATGATAACTAAAGCATAAATTTGCCTGTTTACATCCTTTAAATTGACTTGAACATCGCTCAAATATTTGGCTAAAGCCAATGCTGTTGCTGCTTTTGCAAACTCCGATGGCTGGATTGTAAAACTTCCAATTGCATACCAACACCTTTGTCCCGCAATAGTTTTTCCTGCAACAAATAATCCTGCTAATAAAACCAAAGCCACTCCAAAAATAACACTAGAATATTTTTCGTAAAATTTTCC
>Ga0209353_10002219_pt1 | contig 10696 bp, 5 predicted proteins | sample LauGreSpBDMM15SD_2_FD_187561 | JGI IMG/M metagenome (GOLD analysis project Ga0209353, IMG submission 187561) | Freshwater lake microbial communities from Lake Michigan, USA - Sp13.BD.MM15.SD (SPAdes) (version 2) | ecosystem: Environmental > Aquatic > Freshwater > Lake | place: Lake Michigan, USA...
TCACTAAATTTATCAGTAAACTCTAAAATTCCTAAACCTTTAAATGTTTCAAAATCAACCATATATCAACTATTTATGAGCTTAAATATATTAAATATAAATGACTTAACCTAAATATGAAGTTCTAATTTTTTTTTCATAAAAATACAATATTTGAATGTGGCTTTTTCTATAACTCTAAATTATATTTTATAATGGGTGGATAAACTATATTGCAAATATTGGTTTTTAGTCCTAGTTTGTGGTGTATTATTAGAATCTTTTTTAAAGGAAATTTTGTCTACTTATCCACAAGCTTGTGTTATTCACTTTATGTTTATTAAATAGTCAAGCATATTTTTTATGCATTCTTTTGTATTGATGACCAAAAAGAACTGGTACAATATGTATCCGATTTAAGCAAAAAACTTGAGGTTACTTTTGCTATTATAGTTGAGCTTAAAGCAGCAATTAGGGTACTAAAAACTAATAATAGTTCCATTCCACCCTCTACAGCTATAAAACGAGTTTCAAGAAGCTTAATAGAAAAAACAAGGCCTTGAAGAAATGCAATGAATCAAAAAAGCAAATTAAAAACAACCTCTTTAAATGATTTCCTTGATGAGCTATAAAATTGAAATCACTGATAACTTTAAAAAGGAGGCCAAACCACTCATTAAAAATATCCTTCACTGAAAGAAGAAATAAGGGGAATAGCGCATATTACTCAGTGAAAATTCAATTTTGTGTAATGACTTAGGAAATGATGTTTTTAAAATAAGGACGCTCAATTCCTTCCAAAAACAAAGGTAAATCTGGAGGAGCCAGGATTATTTCATGTGTTAAAATGGTTAAACAAACTGTTTACTTGCTTCCTATTTATAATAAAGGAGAAAAAAATAGTATTTCGGAGAAGGAGATTAAAGAATTGCTTGAAAGTAATTGAAATTTTATTATTGGATAAATTAGCATGATTTTAACCTGAAATCTTCTGATTTACAAATTTCAATTTCAAATGGTACCTGTTCAATAAAAAATCTCCACAAAAAAATCTCCACACACACGCTCACCCCATTTATTTTTTGTATTTTTGAAACTAACACGATTTCAATTTCTATATTTTCAATTGTCATGGCCAAACAGCAAGAAGAGTCGCCCTTAATGAAGCAATACAATGCCATCAAAGCCAAATATCCTGGTGCTTTGCTGTTGTTCAGGGTGGGTGATTTTTATGAAACGTTTAAAGAAGATGCGGTCACGGCAAGTAAAGTGTTGGGAATCACCCTTACCAAAAGAGGCAACGGTTCAGAATCTGAAACGGCTTTGGCTGGATTTCCTTACCATTCTCTGGACACCTATTTGCCAAGACTGGTGCGTGCTGGCCACCGTGTAGCCATTTGTGATCAATTGGAAGATGCCAAAGGGGTAAAAGGAATCGTGAAAAGAGGGGTTACTGAATTGGTGACTCCCGGAGTTTCCTTCAATGACAATGTACTTGATGTCAAACAAAACAACTATTTAGGTGCCATTCATTTTGGGAAAACCGAGATTGGAATTTCCTTCTTAGACATCTCTACCGGAGACTTTTTTACCTCTCAGGGCGATTTAAAATACATCGATAAACTCATCCAAAGCTTTTCTCCTTCGGAAGTTTTATTTTGCAAGGGCAAAAAAACTGAATTCACAGAATCTTTTGGAGACAAACTCAATACCTATTGTTTGGATGAATGGGTGTTCGGCATCGATTTCGCTTTCGAAATACTCACCAAACACTTCGGAACCAATAACTTAAAAGGCTTTGGCATTGAAAACCTCACGGAAGGAATCATTGCATCAGGAACCATTTTACATTACCTCGCCGAAACTGAACACCATGATACCAAACACATTGCGGTCATCTCTAGGTTAGAAGAAGACAAATATGTGTGGCTAGATAAATTCACCATCCGTAACCTGGAACTGGTATATTCTCCATTTGAAGGAGGCGTACCTTTGATAGAAATTTTGGACCATACCCTCACTCCAATGGGAGCGCGTACCATGCGCAACTGGGTAGTATTGCCTTTAAAAGACACCCTTCCAGTCAATGACCGTTTGAATATGGTGGAGCATTTCGTGAAAGACAAGCGCTTGCTCGAAGAACTTACCAGCAATTTCAAACATATTGGAGATTTAGAAAGGTTAATTTCTAAAGTGGCCGTTCGCAGGATCAATCCGCGAGAATTGACACAGCTGAAAAGGGCATTGACCCATTTACAACCTGTCAAAAAAATATTGGCCAAAAATGAGTCTCCCTTATTTTTGAAAATCGCGGACCAAATTAACCTGTGCGAATTTTTGCGCGACAAAATAGAAAAAGAACTCAAATCAGATACGCCAATTGTTACCAATCAGGGTGGATTGATCAATGAAGGCATCAATGATGAATTGGATGAATTGAGAAAAATCGCTTATTCAGGCAAAGATTTTTTAATAAAAATTCAACAAAGAGAAATTGAACGTACGGGGATTAATTCCCTTAAAATATCCTACAACAAGGTTTTTGGTTATTTCATAGAAGTTACCAATTCGCACAAAGACAAAGTACCAAGCGACTGGATCAGGAAACAAACTTTGGTGAATGCCGAACGCTACATTACCGAGGAGCTCAAAATATACGAAGAGAAAATCCTTACTGCCGAAGACAAAATATTTGCCATCGAAAACCGCCTTTTCAATGAACTGGTTTTGGTAGCCACCGAATACGTAACCCTGGTCCAACAAAATGCTAAAGTCATTGCCCATATCGATTGCTTGGGTTCATTTGCACAAGTAGCAAAAAAATACAATTATTGTAAACCGGTACTTAACGATACCAAAGTACTGAATATCAAAAGTGGCAGGCATCCGGTAATCGAACAACGTTTACCAATTGGGGAAAAATATGTTCCCAATGATATATTTTTAGACGATGAAACCCAACAAATTATCATCATTACTGGTCCCAACATGGCAGGTAAATCGGCCTTGTTGCGTCAAACTGCCTTAATTGTATTGATGGCACAAATGGGAAGTTTTGTTCCTGCCGACAGTGCCGAAATCGGTTTGGTCGACAAAGTGTTTACGCGTGTCGGTGCTTCCGATAATTTATCCAAAGGCGAATCTACCTTTATGGTGGAGATGACCGAAACAGCGAGTATTCTCAACAATTTAAGTGACAGAAGTTTGGTGCTGATGGATGAAATTGGCCGAGGAACAAGTACCTACGATGGAATTTCTATCGCCTGGTCTATAGTAGAACACTTGCATCAAAACCCAAAAGCCAGGGCCAAAACACTTTTTGCTACCCATTACCATGAATTGAATCAGCTGACGAATGATTTTAATAGGGTCAAAAACTTCAATGTTTCTGTGAAAGAAGTGGGCAACAAAGTGGTGTTTATGCGTAAGCTCAAAGCCGGAGGAAGTGAGCATAGTTTTGGGATACATGTGGCGCAAATTGCAGGAATGCCCAATTCTGTGGTAATTAGGGCTGCAGAAATTATGCACCATTTGGAGAAAGATAAAATCAGGGACAACCCGGGCAAAAAACTTCAAGATGTTCCTAAAAACAATTACCAAATGAGCATCTTCGAAGCCAACGATCCTCAATATGTGAAAATGAAAGAGGCTTTGGCCAAACTTGATATCAATACCATGTCCCCTGTAGAAGCTTTATTGAAGCTGAACGAATTGAAAATGACAATGGAAAATTAAAAAGTACAGGGTACTGCGTACAGCGTCAACGTTCTCACAACTTATTTATTACTCAACATTCAACATTCAAAACTCAACACTATTTTAAAATGGCTGATTTTACAAAAATTACTACTTTCATATTTGACGTTGATGGCGTATTGTCTGACGGAACAGTGATTGCTTATGCCGATGGCGAACAGCCCCGTTCTTTTTTGGTGAAAGATGGCTATGCCGTAGAAAAAGCAGTTCAGAAAGGTTACCACGTGGCGATAATCTCTGGTGGTTTCCAGGAAGGTGTGCGTAAAAGGTTAGAATTTTTGGGCGTGAAACATATCTTTTTGGGAATCAAGGATAAGATTGCGGTATTCCATCAATTTCTAAAAGACAATCAGATTGAAGCATCGCAGGTATTGTACATGGGCGATGATTTGCCTGATTATGACGTCATGAAATTGTGTGGCATTGCGTCCTGTCCTGCAGATTCAACCCAGGAAATTATTGACATCAGTCAGTATGTTTCTCCCAAAGAGGGTGGCAAAGGTGCTGTTCGTGACGTAATTGAAAAAGTAATGCGCAGCCAAAACAAATGGGTGATTTCTAATAACCATGCGAATGGGTGATAATTGGTATGAGGTATTAAGTATGAGGTACTAAGTATGAGGTATTAAGTACCTTATGGATTAAGTCTGCTCATTGTCTGGCGCAAGTCTTGAGCTTTTGCGGTGACTTGTGCCAAATATAAATAAAGTCTTCAGACTTGCGTTATTCATTTTTTAATTCCGAAGAATATATATATAGTAGTTCAAAAAACGATGCAGGATTGAAAGATTATTTGATTGAAATCTTATATATTGACTAATGATAACTCAAGTCTGAAGACTTTAATCATGGTAGGACCAAGTCTTCGCAAAAGCTCAAGACTTGATCCAGCGTAGAGAAGACTTAAACTATTGGGGTTAACGAAGTATTGTATTTATATAGTAGTGCAAAAAACTATGCAGGAATGAAAGAATATTTGATTGAAATCTTATATATTGACTAATGGTAACTCAAGTCTGAAGACTTTAATCATGGTAGGACCAAGTCTTCGCAAAAGCTCAAGACTTGATCCAGCGAAGAGAAGACTTAAACCAGTGGAGGATTTCAAAATATCAGTTTCAGGATCAGCGTAAATTGCATTTCGTATCGTTTTTAGTTTGAATTGGAAAGAAACGGTCAATAATGAAATGATGCTACAAAAGCTGAATTACATACATCACAATCCAGTGGAACACCAATGGATTAAGTCTCGCTTTGGTAAACACAGCTGCTTTTGTAGTTTTTTTATGTAAAATGAAAAAAATACTGCTAATTTTAACTTAAATTTCCAGAAGAACGTATTCTAAGTAATTCATGATTCGTACTCAGTTTGTAGCGTGTATGCAATTAGGAGAACACACCAGATTTTAAAAATAAATTATTTCGTAATGAAATCAATTCCTCATAAAATATTTTCCAACAGTCCATTAATAATAATGTTGGCGCTGTTTTTTTTATTTGGTTTTAATACTGTGATGAATGATGTGTTGATGCCGCACGTTCAAAATTTATTCAAATTGTCTTTCTTCCAATCTAACTTTATTCAAAGTGCATTCTTTATAGCTTTTTTAGTTTGCGGATTACCTGCGGGTTGGATAATATCAAAAATTGGCTACAAAAAAGGTATTATGTTGGCTCTCGGGGTATTGACCCTTGGCTTGATATTGTTTATTTTAACGCCTGAATTTGGGACGTTTAACATGGTACTTGTAGCATTGTTTATTATGGGGTGTGGCATAACCATCGCTCAGGTTGCTGCAAATCCATACATCATTTCTTTGGGAACTCCCGAAACAGGTTCATACCGCTTAAATCTTGCAGGGATATTTAATTCTTTTGCCAGAATCATCAATACCATCATTGGTGGTACATTGATGCTTTTGCCTCCTGACTCTACCGTGACTGAAAAGTTTGAAGTAATGCGTGGTCCTTATTTTATCATGGCAGCTTTGGTTTTGATTTTTGCAGCCATCATAGGCATTTCTAAATTACCCGAAATTCATTATGATACGGAACAAGAAGTTGCCACCAGAGATATCAAATCAATTTGGCATTTTAAACATTTGATTTTAGGGGCGGGTGCAATTTTCTTTTATGTAGGTGCTGAAGTGGCTATTGGTGGGGTATTGATGGATTATTTACACCAACCAAAAATTGGAGGGTATACCCATGAAGAGGCACACTGGCTGGTAACCATTTACTGGATGTTGATGATGATAGGGCGATTTTTAGGGTTTTTGACGTTACAAAAAGTGCGCGCCGACAGGGGTTTGTTATTCGTATCGATTATGGCCGTATACTTTGTATTTGTAGGAATGTTTACTTCAGGTTATGTGTCAATGAGTGCCATTATCATGTTGGGATTGTGTAACTCCATTATGTGGCCTTGTATTTTCCCCATTTCACTTTCCAAACTTGGGAAATATACCAGTTTGGGTTCAGGGTTGCTGATTACCATGGTAGTTGGAGGGGCTTTAATTCCATTGTTACAGGCTTATTTGGCTGAAAATGTACTTGGCTATAACCTGAGTTTTGTGGTCATGCTGGTGTGTTATATTTATGTGCTTTACTTTGCTTTGATGGGTAATAAATGGGCAACAAAATACGTGGCGTAAATTATACGCCTCCTCATCCACCAATAATTATTATTTCATCCTGAAGATTGTTTACTTTGTAATTCATTACCAAAAAATAATCGATGTCAAGATTTTATTCTTACCTCAATAGTGCCAATCATTTAATTGATCTTTATAAAGGTGAATTGCCATTTGCCATTTTTTTAAAACAATATTTTGCTAAAGAAAAAAAATACGGTTCCAAAGACAGGAAAAATATCAGTGCTCTGTGTTTTAATTATTTTAGAATAGCCAATGCACTCAAAAACTGCACTAAGGAAGAACGGTTAGTCATTGGGATTTATATTTGCGAACATAAATCCAATCCAATTTTAGCACTCCTTCAACCTGCCTGGAATGAAACCATACATGAAAGTGTTGATTTTAAAATCAATTTATTAAAAGACAAAATTGATGTTGACACTATTTTTCCTCTTCTTCAATATGTTGCCAATGGTATTGATAAAGCATTATTTGCAACATCAATTTGCATACAACCGAATTTGTTTATTCGACTTAGGCCTGAAAAGGAATCACTGGTTATAGAAAGTTTGAAAGCTGCAGACTTAGCTTTTGAATCGTTTTCTTCCAGTACTTTGGCACTTGTAAATGGAAGTAAGCTGCCCGATAGTCTAGTCTTGGACCAGGATTATGTGGTTCAGGATGCCAGTTCTCAACAGGTTGGAACAGTATTGAAAACTTACCTGAAAACACTTACACCAAGTGCTACTGTTTGGGATTGCTGTGCTGCGAGTGGCGGTAAAAGTATCATGATGAAAGACGCTGGTTTTGATTACCAACTTTATGTATCAGACATTCGTGCGTCCATTTTAGCAAACTTAACCCAAAGGTTTTCAGCTGCTGGAATAAAAAATCATACCCAGTTTATCGCTGATTTAACCTCTCCAACAATAAAAGCACCGCTTGATTATTTTGATTTAATTCTCGCTGATGTCCCATGCAGTGGAAGTGGCACCTGGGGGCGTACTCCTGAGCAACTTAGCTTTTTTAAAGCAGAAGACATTCAACTGTACACGAACAGACAAAATCTGATTGTAGCCAACCTCAGTTCATTCCTGAAAAAAAATGGCTTACTCGTGTACATTACGTGTTCTGTTTTCAAAGAAGAAAATGAGGAAATCGTTAAAAATATTGTGCAACTTGGTTTTGATGCACTGCACACACAGTATATTTTGGGTTATAAACACAAGGCGGACAGTATGTTTTTGAGTATCTTACAAAAGAAATAACTATATTCTTATGATATTTCATTAATACTACTATTTTTGCAATATGACTATTCACAAAGAAGGGTACTCGTTACTTATCAAGACTATCCTAGTTTTAGGGTTAATTAATTTCGCTTTGGCGTATTTTTTACCATGTTATTCAGTATTAAATACTGTTGTACAGGTAATTAGTGCCTTGTTGTTTCTAATCGTGTTACAGTTTTTTAGAAATCCTGTAAGAACTACCATCATTAATCCCAAACACGTCATTGCACCTGCAGATGGAAAAGTCGTTGTAATTGAGGAAGTTATTGAGACAGAATATTTCAAAGGTCCACGTCGTCAGGTTTCTATTTTCATGTCGCCTATCAATGTACATGTAAACAGAAATCCAATTTCAGGAATTGTTAAATTCTTTAAATACCACCCTGGTTTGTTTTTAGTGGCATGGCATCCTAAATCAAGTACTGAAAACGAACGTACCACCGTAGTAGTTGAAAACGAAAATGGGGTAGAAATTTTGTTCAGACAAATTGCCGGAGCCTTGGCCAAACGTATTGTTTGGTATGTAAAAGAAGGAGACAAAGTGGTACAAGGAGAAGATTTTGGTTTTATCAAATTTGGTTCAAGGGTTGATATTTTCCTTCCACTTGATGCTAAAATTTTGGTAAACCTTGAAGACAGACCAATTGGTGGTGAAACAGTAATCGCAGAATTGGTATAAACGATTTTTTTTTGAAAAGCTGGAGATATATTGACTAGTCAATACATCTCCAGCTTTTTTTTGATTAAAAATAAAACCTACCCTAAATCATTGGTTCAAGATGATTTAGGGGATTATAAGATTTTTATGGGGACTAAGGAATTAAATTTCCTGTTTTTATGCTTTGAAAGGATAAAATAGTTGCATCAACACAACGACTAACTTTTGGGCTTTATTTAAGTGCCTAATACAAATTGAATTTAAATCCTGTAATACTACAAATGATACTATCACGAATGGTATGGTATTTAATTTCAAACCCAGAAAAGGCATAAAAATTCTACCACCTAAAATCTATAAGCGTTGATATTCTTTTAAGCCCTTCTTTTTTCACTCCTTTTTTTTATATTTGTTAACATCTAAAACTGGTGTTAAACTTTTGGGCTGATGGGTAAAAAAGAACTGTTTGGAAAACTTCTGGCAATATACAGGTTGAGTAAACCTCATAATACTGCGGAAGAATTGACCAGGTTAAAACATGTTTTGCGGGCAACTGCCACTTCACTTCAAGGCCGTAAGCGCGAAAATGGAGATCCTTTTTTATACCATGCTTTGTCGGTAGCAGAAATTGCCATTTCGGAAATCAATTTAAATGCGACGGCGGTAATGGCGATTTTGCTGCATGAAGCTGTACGTGTCGGTAATTTTCCAAAAGAAACTATTCTCCCGGATTATGGCGAAGAAGTAGCGCAAATTGTTAGAGGGCTCAATAAAATAGCTGAACTAGACCCCAAAACCAACCAGCAACAAGCGGAGAATTTTCGACAGTTAGTGGTTTCTTATGCTACGGATCCAAGGGTAATCCTGATCAAGCTGGCCGACAGGTTGGATGTGATGCGCAACCTGCATTTGTTCCCCTTAGAAAAACAAATAAAAAAATCAGAAGAAACTTTCAGTTTGTATGCGCCATTGGCACACAAACTTGGTTTGTACAAAATAAAATCAGAACTGGAAGACCTGGCTTTAAAGCATACGCAACCTGAAGTATTTGAGCAAATTGTAAAACAACTGGCCGAAAGTGAGCAGCAACGTGAAGGGTATATCAAAGCTTTTGTGGCACCACTCAGTGAAATTTTGGCCACTACAGATTTAAATTTTGAAATCAAAAGCAGGACCAAATCTGTGTATTCCCTTTGGAAAAAACTGCGCAAAAATGGTTTTCAGCTCGATGATATCTACGATATTTTTGCGGTAAGGATTATTTTGGATAGTGACATCAAAAATGAAAAAGCCGATTGCTGGAAAGTATTTTCTATCGTTTCTGAAAAATACCTGAGCAATCCTGAACGCTTAAAAGACTGGATTTCTGTTCCGAAATCAAATGGGTATGAGTCTTTGCATGCCACCGTAATTGGTCCTGAAGGGAAATGGGTGGAAGTACAAATTCGTACCAAACGCATGGATGAAATTGCCGAAAATGGCGTGGCCGCACATTGGCGTTACAAAGGCATTCAGGAACAAAAAGGTATTGATGACTGGCTCAATGAATTGCGTCATTTGTTGGATTCAAGTGAAAACAACGATGATTTGGCGGAGAACCTTCGCCTGGAATTGTACCAGAAAGAAATCTTTGTATTCACTCCTACAGGTGATTTGCGCAAACTTCCTGCGGGAGCATCCGTGCTCGATTTTGCTTTTGAAATCCATACGGAAGTGGGTGTACATTGCACCGGTGCCAGGATAAACAAGCGTTTGGTGCCTATCAAAGAAACCCTAAAAAATGGGGATTTGGTGGAAATCGTAACGTCTAAAAATCAAAAAGCAACCATCGACTGGCTGCAATATGTGGTTACTTCCAAAGCCAAAAACCGCATTCGTCAAAGCCTCAAAGAGGAAGAAATGAAGATTGCTGCTTTGGGAAAAGAACAACTGGACCGTCGCCTCAAAAACTGGAAACTGGATTTCAACCATGAACTCACGCATGTATTTTTGAAGAAACATAAATTACATTCTATCACTGAAATGTATTCTATGCTGGCGCAGGACAAGTTGGAGATTTCATTGATCAAAGAATTTATTGAAGAAGCCCTGAACCCCAAGATTCAGGAAAGCACCCACGTTGAAAATATATCCCCGGCGAAGCCTATTGAAGGCGGAGATTTTATGGTGATTGACGAACGTTTGGCGAACATACAATACGTGTTGGCCAAATGTTGTAACCCTATTTTTGGCGATGAAATCTTTGGTTTTGTGAAACTGGGAGAGGGCATTAAAATTCACCGAACTTCTTGCCCTAACGCCAAGCAAATCCACAACATGTACGAGTACAGGGTTGTACCTGCGCGATGGAGAAATACTACAGAAACCACTAATTT
>Ga0209353_10002221_pt1 | contig 10695 bp, 18 predicted proteins | sample LauGreSpBDMM15SD_2_FD_187561 | JGI IMG/M metagenome (GOLD analysis project Ga0209353, IMG submission 187561) | Freshwater lake microbial communities from Lake Michigan, USA - Sp13.BD.MM15.SD (SPAdes) (version 2) | ecosystem: Environmental > Aquatic > Freshwater > Lake | place: Lake Michigan...
TGACCTTATCAAACTGAGAATGACAGACCCAGATCGTTACATGGCATTGCAAGACGAAATTCTTGCGGCTTATAACGAAGGGCGAGTTAAATGAAACTTAATAATTTAGGAGATTTATAAAATGGCAACAGCAGCATACCCCGGTGGATCCGGTTCAATCGTAGCAAAAACGCAAGCAGATAAGTTTATTCCAGAAATTTGGAGTGACGAAGTAGTAGCTGCTTACAAAAAGAGCCTCGTATTAGCTAACTTGGTTAACAAGATGTCTATGCGTGGTAAGAAGGGTGACACTCTTCATATTCCTAAACCAACTCGTGGTGTAGCAACTGCTAAAGCTGCAAACACAACAGTTACCATCCAAGCTGACACCGAGACCGAAGTATTAGTCTCTATTGACCAGCATTTCGAGTACTCACGTTTCATCGAGGACATCGTCGAAGTTCAGGCTTTGGCATCACTACGTCGTTTCTACACTGACGACGCTGGTTATGCTTTGGCTAAGAAAGTTGACGACACATTGTTTACTTTAGCCAAGACCTTTGGTAACGGTACTACAACCTATGTTCATAGCAACAGCTATTACATCGACGCTTCTACTGGTCTCACAGCTTACGCTGCGGATACTGTAGTTCCTGCTGACGTATTTACTGATGCTGGCTTCCGTGCCTTGATCAAGTTGATGGATGATGCTGACACTCCAATGGATGGTCGCTTCTTCGCTGTTCCTCCATCACTGCGTGCAGCTATCATGGGTATTGATCGTTACAACAGCTCTGATTTCGTTGATGGTCGTGGTGTAAACAACGGTCAGATCGGTCAGTTGTATGGTATCGACATCTATGTAACCAGCAACTGCCCAGTCATTGAAACAGATGCTGAGAACACTGCAACCGCTGGTGGCGACATCAAAGCAGCTATCTTGGCTCACAAAGATACGATGGTTCTTGCTGAGCAACTAGGTGTTCGTTCACAAGTTCAGTACAAACAGGAATATTTATCCACTCTCTATACCGCAGACACCCTCTTCGGTACAAAGACACTACGTCCTGAAACTGGCTTTATCTTAGCTGTAAACGCCTAATATTGGCAACTCAAGCTCCTTAGCTTCGGCTAGGGAGTTTGTTTAAGTACATTTTATGAGTGTATTTAAACAAATAAGGAGATAGACCTTGGCAATCTATAGAGGACCCGGTGGTTCAGGCGATGCTACTCAAGACGCTGCAAGTGAAGTACTCTTAGCCTTAGCTGCTAAAGACGCTGCTATCGCTGCACAAGCTGCTGCAGAGGCAGCACAGGTTGCTGCTCAACTAGCAGAGACTAACGCTGAGACAGCAGAGACCAATGCAGAAACTGCAGAGACTAACGCAGAGACTGCTGAAACAAATGCAGAGACTGCTCAAGCTGCTGCTGCAAGTTCTGCTAGTGCAGCTTCGACATCCGCTACTAATGCTGCTGCATCAGCTTCTACGGCAACCACCCAAGCAACTAACGCAGCTTCTTCAGCGTCTTCAGCAAGCACCTCAGCATCTAACGCAAGTACCTCAGCCTCTGCTGCTTCTACATCTGCAACCAACGCAGCAAATAGTGCAACATCAGCGTCTGGTTCAGCATCTACAGCAACCACTCAAGCAACTAACGCAAGTAACTCTGCCACCGCAGCAGCTACGTCAGCAACTAATGCTGCTAACTCTGCTACCGCTGCAGCTACTTCCGCTGCCGACGCAGTTACAACCCTTTCCTCTTCACTGTTAAAAGCAAATAACCTATCTGATTTAACAAATACATCTACTGCTCGAACTAACTTAGGTGTTGCTATTGGTACAAACGTACAAGCCTACGATGCTGATCTAGCAACAATTGCTGGACTAACTCCTACAAACAACTACGCTATCATTGGTAACGGAACAAGCTGGACTTCTTCTGCGTTACCTGCGTCAGGTGTAACTTCAGTAACAGGCACATCACCTATCTCTTCTTCTGGTGGTGCAACTCCTGCAATCTCCTTAGATAACTCTGGTGTAAGTGCTAATACTTATGGAAGTTCTTCTTCTATTCCAGTTATCACAGTAAGTGCTAAAGGTTTACTTACTTCAGTAACCACTGCTGCAGTTGCTGGTGGTCAATACTTTGGTACTGCTGCAGTAAAAGCAATTGCTTATAACGCTTCAAACATTGATGAGAATATTACAATGAATTATAACGGTATGTCCGTAGGAGCTATTACTATTGGTTCTGGTTTCTCAGTTACAGTTAACTCTGGAGTAAGGTGGGTAATTCTATGAGTCTTATATTACAGGGTTCAACTTCAGGTAGCGTTACATTACAAGAACCAGCCGTTGCTGGTACTACTGTATTAGACTTACCAGCCACAAGCGGAACTGTGGCTTTAACTGCAAGCCCTACATTTACAGGAACAGCCACTATACCGACTGCAACTGTAACCACCTTAAACGCACCTAGCGGAGTTCTTGCAACACAGAACGGAATGACTGGTATTGCTAAAGCATGGGTAAACTTTAACGGCACAGGCACAGTAGCCATTCGTGATAGTTTTAATGTATCTTCTATTACAGATAATACAACAGGAGATTACACGGTTAATTTTACAACCGCACTACCTAACGCTAATTATTCTGCTGTTTATGGTAGCGGTGAAGGAACTGCTGGAAGTGGGGTAAGAACCGCTTCTTCGTCAGGAAACACCACTACAACAACTAGAGTCTGTATAAGAAATCTTAGCAATACACAGGTAGATGCAGAAGTAATTTGTGTATCAGTATTCGGTTCATAAGGATAAATCATGGCTCATGTAATTATTTATACAAACGAAAATGGCGGTGTATCAGTTTGCATACCTACTGGCGAATTACATATTGAACAAGTATTAGCAAAAGACTGCCCTGAAGGTGCAATGATTGTTGATGAATCTGCGTTACCACAGGGTGATGATGCAAATTATTTTAATGCTTGGGTATTAAACAATGGTGTTGTTACAGTAGACGCAACTAAAAAAGCTGAAATTATTGCTAAACAACAAGCAGAAATAACCGCTAAAGAATCTGCTCTATCTAAACTAACTGCACTTGGCTTAACTGCCGATGAAGTTAAAGCACTATTAGGAGTAGCATAATGGCATCAATTATTAATTCAACTACAACTGCTGGGGTAACAGTAACGGGTGACAACTCAGGCTCATTACAGTTAGCTACTAATAACGGCACTACTGCGGTAACGATTGATACTAACCAAAGAGCAGCTTTTGTAGCTGGCACAGCCGCACTTCCAGCAATCACTACAACAGGCGATACCAACACAGGTATATTCTTCTCAGCAGCAGATACTATAGACTTTGCTGAAGGCGGTACTGCTTGTGGTCAGTTTGATTCTTCTGCAAACTTTAAATTCAACTCAGGCTACGGCTCAGTTGCTACTGCTTTCGGATGTCGTGCATGGGTGAACTTTAATGGTGTTGGTACTCCAGCTATTCGTGGTAGTGGTAATGTAAGTTCTATAACGGATAATGGAACAGCAGATTACACAGTAAACTTCACTACTGCAATGGTTGATGCAAACTATGCCGTTGTATATGGTGGCGCAACAGACTGGAGAACACTCGGTGCTGATGGTCAAGCAAATATAACTACATCAGGAGTTAGGGTTATTACAAGACTTCCCTCAAATGCATCTCTAAGTGAAGTAGATAGTGTCGCTTTAGCAATATTCCGCTAATCAAAAGGACTAGATATGAACCAACGAATTATTTACCCAAAAGATGACGGTGGCGTAGCCATTCTTATCCCTACCCATGAGTACCTTGCTGACCACGCTATTGAAGAACTTGCCGCTAAAGATGTACCTGCTGGTAAGCCATTTAAGATTGTTGATGTTGCTGACATTCCTACAGACCGCACATTCCGTAACGCATGGGAGTACACAGCATGAGTATCACCATCAATATAACCAAAGCCAAAGCGATTACTAAAGACCGCCTAAGAGTAGAGCGTACACCTTTATTGCAAGCTCAAGATGTAGCGTTTCAGAGAGCTTTAGAGTCGGGTGCTGATACGACTGCTATCGTAGCTGAGAAACAACGGCTAAGAGATATTACCCAACTAGCTGACCAAGCCACAACGCTTGAGCAGTTAAAACAAATTGAGGTGAAATAATGTCATTAATTCTTAACGGAACAGACGGACTATCGGATGTAGACGGCACAGCAGGTACCCCAGCCATACGAGGTACTGACGCTAATACAGGTATTTTCTTTCCAGCAGCAGATACTATTGCTTTTGCTGAAGGCGGTGCTGAAGTAGCTAGGTTTGATAGTTCAGGTAACTTGGGTATTGGTACTACTAGTCCTGCAAGTAGGCTTCAAATTGGTGATGCAACTGTTTCTACATCAAATGGAATTATTTTTGGTAAATACCAAGCCGCTTCACAATCTAATTTACCAGCTATTCGTCAAGGTTCTTTTGATGGTGCGGCACAAGATTTAATTTTAGGGGCATCTTCAGGTACAGGAACAGTAAGAGTATTTACTGGTGCGGCAAATTCATCATTAGATTTTGGTACAGCTAGTAGTGCAGAACGGATGCGTATTGACTCTAGTGGTAATGTAATAGTAAGTGGTACTTCTACATCATCAGACGAAGCTACTTATCAAAGCGGTGGAGTGTTTGTTTCAAGAAGGGCATCATCGGCTGGAACTACTCATGCAACTTTTTTAAATGGTGGAAATCAAGTAGGTTCTATCACGTCTAATACAACCACTACTTTTTTTAATACAACGTCTGATTATCGTTTAAAAGAAAATGCAACACCAATTACGAATGGCTTACAAACAATAGCATTATTAAAACCTGTTAATTTTGATTGGATTTCTAACCGTATTTCCGATACAGGATTTTTGGCACATGAATTTCAAGCTGTAATTCCGAATTCTGTTATGGGTACAAAAGATGCTGTTGATGAAAATGGAAAACCAATTCACCAACAAATAGATAGAGGCGGTTCAATTCCATTTTTAGTTGCCGCTATTCAAGAACTTAAAGCAACCGTAGACGCACAAGCAGTCCGCATCGCTGAATTAGAAGGAGCAAAATAATGCTTGGTGCAGAACTGCAAGATGATACTGGGAATGTGATGACGGATGCTGCGGAGTATGTAAGGACATTACCATGACAGAAGCTGATTTAAAACTCCTAAGCCACGAAGAAGTCTGTAAGGTTCGCTACGAACAGATTAACGCTAGACTAAAGAGACTAGAACAGATTCTCCTCGGTACTGCTGGATTCATTATTATAACCTTATTAACCTTGGTACTTAAATGAGCAGACCACATTCCGTAGGCAAGAATCTTACTGCTAATACATTGACAACAATGTTTACTGTTCCAACTAGGAACATGGCTGTTGCTCATGATATTTTAATGACTAATAGAGGTACTGGGAATAAACATATTTCTATCTATTGGTACGATAAAAGTGCTAATGTTAGCATTGAAATAGTACATGAGAGAACTATATCTGCAAAAACTTCTGCTGTGATTGATAGTACTTTTTCTTTTGTAATGGATGAAGAAGACGAACTTCGTGCTATATCTGAAACAGGTTCAACCATGACAGTTATAGCATCCTTTGATTTAGAACAACGCAGTACTGTACAAAACTTTACATAAGGATAATTATGCCACTCGCTAAAGGTAAGTCACAAAAGACAATCAGTAAGAACATTTCTAAGATGGTCAAAGAAGGAAGACCACAGAAGCAAGCAGTCGCAATCGCATTATCAACCGCTAAAGTAGCTAAACCCAAGAAAAGGAAATAATATGCCAATGGTCAAAGACAAGAAGTTCCCCTATACAACTAAGGGTAAGAAGCAAGCTAAGCAGTACGCTCAGAAAACTGGTGCTAAGGTAGTATCTAAGCCAGCTAAGAAGATGGGAGCAATGCGTGGCTACTAAACCCGGCTTGTATGCCAATATCGCCGCTAAACGCCGTCGTATTAAGGCGGGTTCCGGCGAGAAGATGCGTAAGGTAGGCAGCAAAGGCGCACCTTCGGCGCAGGACTTCAAAGAATCTGCTAAAACAGCTAAAAAGAAGAAATAATGCCAAAGAAAGCATATCAGAACCCAGAAGGTGGTTTAAACGCCAAAGGAAGGGCTTACTTCAAGCGAACAGAAGGTGCTAACCTCAAGCCTCCAGTTTCTGCTAAAGCGGCTGCAAAGTCGCCTAAAGCGGCTGGAAGGCGTAAGAGCTTCTGTGCAAGGATGGGCGGTGTCAAGGGTCCAATGAAGGATGAGAAGGGTAGACCCACAAGGAAAGCCCTAGCACTAAAGAAATGGGATTGTTAAAAAATGGCAACTACAACTTATCTACAAGCTGTTAATAGTGTACTTCGTCGCTTACGAGAGACAGAAGTAGCTACTGTGTCTGCTACTAGCTATTCCAAGCTAATTGGCGAGTTTATTAATGATGCTAAAGTATCGATTGAAAGTGCATACAACTGGAATGCTTTAGCAGATGTTATAACTGTCACCACGGTTGCTGCAACTTCAAATTATACCCTAACCAACTCAGGTGTTCGGTTTAAAGTCCAAGATGCATGGAATGACACTAAAGATTCTCGTTTGCGTCTTGCTCCCGCAACTTACATGAATGAGCAGTTAATTGTAGCTACTCCACAACAAGGTTCTCCAACCTATTATAACTTTAAAGGTCAAGATGCAAACGGAGACACAAAAGTTAATGTATTTCCAGTCCCTGATGCTGTTTACAGTCTTAAATTTAATGTCTTCTTGCCACAGGATGTACTTTCATCAGATGCAACAGTTATTAAAGTACCAGCCGATGTAGTCATTCAGAATGCCTATGCAAGAGCATTAGTAGAGCGTGGTGAGGATAGTGGTCTTGCTTCATCAGAAGCCTACGCATTAGCAAAGACCTTATTAGCAGACTATATTGCCTTAGAATCTAATCGTTACTTAGAAGACACAAACTGGGTGCCTAATTGAGTAAACAACTCCAAGCAGCGACGATTGCTGCTCCCGGCTTCATGGGTTTAAATACCCAAGACAGTAGCGTTACGCTAGAGTCCGGTTTTGCTTTAACGGCTAACAACTGCGTGATTGATAAGTTTGGTCGTATTGGTTCTCGTAAAGGATGGGACAATGTTCACGCTACTAACGCTGACTTGTCTACTGCAGTCGTTAAAACCATTGCTGATGTTCGTGGACCAGACAACAACACAGTCTTGTTTGTCGCTGGTAACAACAAACTATTTATTGAAGAGTCTAGTGCCTTAGTTGCTAAGAATGTGCGTAATGCTGCTGACTCTGCTAATGTAAGCTATACGATTACCGACAGTCATTGGCAAGTCGCTAACATACAGCAAACTGGTGAAACAAAGTCGTACGCTACGATTGTCCAAGAAGGACATCCTGTTTTACTACTTAACTATTTAACAACTGCATTTGGTTTTCAGCGTCTAGGTGATTTAGGAACTTTACCAACAGGATATGTAACTGCCACCTTTATGCCAAACTGTGCAATTGCGGCATACGGTAGAACTTGGGTAGCAGATATTTCTGGTGATAGACAGACTGTATATTTTAGTGATTTGTTAGACGCTACTAACTATACAACAGGAACATCAGGTCGTTTAGATATATCTGAAGTCGTAGGTGATGGAGACCCTATTGTTGCCTTAGCGTCTCACAATGGTTTCTTTGTTATATTTTGCACTAGACATATTGTTGTCTACAGCAATGCACAAGACCCATCCATTATGCTATTGTCTGATGTTATTACTGGTATTGGTTGTGTGGCAAGAGATTCTGTACAAACAACTGGTTCTGATGTTATCTTCTTGTCAGATACTGGTGTTCGGTCTTTGACCAGAACAATTCAAGAGAAGTCTGCACCATTTAGAGACTTGTCAAAGAATGTTCGTGATGATTTGATTGGTTATGTAAACGGCACTGTCGCAAACACGATTAAATCTGTCTACAGCCCAACCGATGCGTTTTATTTATTGTCGTTCCCATCACAATCTATTCTTTATTGTTTTGATACTAGAGTAATGATGCAAGATGGTGCAGCAAGAACTACAACTTGGACTAGCTTAGTTCCACATAGTTTTACTTTAACTAAAGACAAAGAAGTTTATCTAGGTGTAGCTGGTTATGTTGGTAAGTACACAGGCTACCAAGACGATGGTGTTGATTATTTAATGTCTTACTATACCAACTATTTTGATTATCAAACACCAACAACCCTAAAGATATTTAAAAAGGCTGACTTTTACATTATTGGCGGTGCGTCGCAAACAGTTGCGATTAAGTGGGATTTTGATTACGAAGGTAGTTACGAATCACAAGTCAGAACTTTAGATGCATTAACCATTGCAGAATTTGGTATTGCAGAGTATAATATTGGAAAATACGCTGGTGGTGTAGTAATTACTAAATTAGATGTTCCAACATCAGGAACAGGTCGAGTGTTACAAATTGGACTAGAATGCGATATCGATGGGAATCCAGTATCGGTACAAAAACTAGACACATATATTAAATTAGGAAGGACGGCTTAATCGTGTCAAATTATACAAAAACAACTAACTTTACCAGTAAAGATTCGTTATCAAGTGGAGACACTAACAAGATTATTCGTGGTTCTGAATTTGATACTGAGTTTAACGCTATCTCTACAGCAGTGCAAACCAAGGCAGATTCAGCATCTCCTGTTTTGACTGGCACTGCTACTGCAGTTAACTTAACAGTATCTGGTACATTCACAGCCACGGTTGATGGCGGTACATACTAATCATGGCAGAGATTATTGACAATCAGATGTCTGCTACGGAGATTATCCGTAAAGACCTTGAAAAGCGTGGACTTACTAAACAAGAAGAGAAGTTCATTAAAGGTTTAGCCTTGCTGATTCAACAAAATAAAGCAGTAGTTGTAAGACACAACAACACTGTGTTTGTCGGTATTCGTAAAGGACGAGAAGTATTAGATGTGCATTTGTTTACTTTAGATACTCCTAATATGCTGTTAGGCGCAATGAAGGTTGGGATTGATGCAGTCAAGAAAGCTGGTATTAAAAAGTTAGTCTCTGAAACTGATAACTACAAACTAATAACAATGATGCAAAAAATGAATTTACCTGTAGAAGTAAAGAAGAAGGGTAAGTCATTTGCATGGTCACTGGAGTTTAAATAATGAGTTCAAATCCAGTCTCAGCAATCACAGACCCGATATCGTCGGCATTAGGCACTTCAGGTGGTGGTGGCGGTCTCTTAGGCGCTGTAGAAAGCGTTGGTCAAGAAATTGGCAATGCTGGTGAAATCATTGACAATGCAGTCATACAACCAGTTGTAGACGACCCTGTTAACACAGCCATAAAAATAGGAGCTTATTATTATGGCGGTCCTTTAGGACTCGCTGCTGCAAATGCTGGTATTTCTGCAGCACAGGGTAAGGAACCAGAAGAGATTGTTAGAGATGCTGCTATTTCTTATATTGCAACTGAAGTAGGCGGTGAAGTCGGCGGTGCTGTTGCCGGAGAAACAGGTTCTCAGGTAGCCGGTTCTATAGCACAAGGCGGCACAAGTGGTGCAACAAGTGCAGCATTATCTGGAAGAGACCCAGAAACAGGTTTTATTTCAGGTGTGACCAATGCTGGTATTACACAGGGTGTTAACTACGGAGTAGATTATGGGGCTGGTTTATTTACACCACCAACAGCGCCAACCAATGTAGTAGCAAGTAATACTTCAGGAGTCACTTCAGATTTTGGTGTTGACCCTACTTATCAAGCATGGCAAAATGCCATTAATAGCGGTGATATTATACCGAATAGACCATTAACACAAGCGGAGTTACAAGCAGCAGGAATAACTACAAGGAATACAGGTATGGATGAGAACTTATTTTATGACACTTCGTCTTATTATTCTCCGGATTATGTAGCTCCAAATTTACTGCCTAACGGTGGTGTGGACTACGGACAGTTTAATATGAACACTGGAACTGGTGAAGACTTTAACATGAGTGGAGATGCTCAGTTTAATGCTTACCTACAAAGTACTCCGGGATTGCTTGATTATGCTAAACAGTTTGGTGTTCAAGCTGCAAAAGCCTTAATTGGTGGCGGTCCTCGTCCAGCTGGACAAGGTGGCACTACTGGAGGTGTAGGCACACAAGGCGGTCTATTAGGCGCTGGTGCTAACTATTTCTTGTCTGACGCAGCTCGTAGAGCAATTCAGTCTGCTTCACAGCAATCAGCTCAACAGCAGTTAGAAGCTACCCGCAGAGCAGAACAGTTTGCTACATTTAAACCTGTTGGCGTAACTACTGCCTTTGGTCAATCTAACTTTGGTTTTGACCCAACTACAGGTCAGTTAACTTCTGCAGGATATACCGCTACTCCTCAAATAGCAGCACAGCGTGAAAAACTGTTTACTTTAGGCGCTGAAGCCCTTCCAACAACTGCCGACACAACAGCATTACAACAACAATATCTTGAGCAACAGCGTGGTTTATTAGCACCAAGTCGTGAACAACAATTAGCTCAGTTACGCAATCGTCAGTATCAGCGTGGTACAGGTGGTTTAGCTACTGGGGGAACTGTAGCAGGATACGCTCCCGGTGCTGGTGGTTTAATGCAAACAAACCCTGAGCTGGCTGCTTAT
>Ga0209353_10002225_pt1 | contig 10689 bp, 18 predicted proteins | sample LauGreSpBDMM15SD_2_FD_187561 | JGI IMG/M metagenome (GOLD analysis project Ga0209353, IMG submission 187561) | Freshwater lake microbial communities from Lake Michigan, USA - Sp13.BD.MM15.SD (SPAdes) (version 2) | ecosystem: Environmental > Aquatic > Freshwater > Lake | place: Lake Michigan...
AGACAAAGTGGACAACACTACCGAACCAGTCGCTCCTGCCGTTGAACCGGTAGCAGCTCCAGAAGTCGAACCTGTACAGGCATCATCACGACCTGCCTATTACACAGCACCACGATCACCAATCGTCAATAAAGTTTCTTATCTTGAGCATTATCTCAAGGCAACAATTTTGCATGATGAGGATTCACGCCAATATGTAAAGGCTGCCGATAACACAACATCGACAGCACCCGGCATGATTCCAACACCACAAAGCACACAAATTGTCAATGCACTTGCAAACGCAGATCGCGGAATGATCGATGCATTAAGTCGCGAAACCTTAGATAGCGTTGGAATGACTTTTGAGATTCCTCGTGTAACTGGCGTGCCAACCGTGGCAAACATTGCAGAAAATGCAGCTGTTACAGAGTCAAACCTCACAGCAACATTTTTAAGCGTACCTGTTCAATCATTTAAAGGCCGCGCAATTTCAACAGTCGAATTGATCGACCGAAGCCGTCCAGAGTATTTAACAGCTCTTTTGCAGAATCTTGAATTTGCTTATGCAAAAGTAACTGATGAATTTGCCGTTGGCACAATTGCCGGAGCTGGACAACAGACCGGTGTTAATGCAAACACAGCAACGGGATTCTTGGGATTCACATCTCAAGCCGCCGGTGCTGTTTATGGATCATCACTTGGATTTGCTCGCAACATTGTTGTGAGTCCGGGACAATGGACCAACATAATGGGCTATAACGATAATGGCGCACCTCTATACAATGCGGCACAACCTTCCAATGCCGCCGGAAATGTGAGAGGCGATTCATTGCGCGGTGTAGTTTCACCGGGTCTTAACCTCTACGTTTCACGCTCAATTGGTAACGCTGGCCCAACAACATCAACCGGAGATTTCTCAATGGTTGTTGTCAATCCAGATGCATGGACATGGTACGAAAGCCCACGTTTTAACCTACGCACCAACATCAACAGCGATGGAACCATTGATATTCTTTACTATGGTTACGGCGCAATTGCTCCAAAGATTCCATTTGGCGCATGCTGGAACCAAAACTAACTGATCATCGGTAGCGGTCGCTCCCGAACGCTACTTATACGAAAGGAACCGAGATGCCGGCAATCGTTACAGCTGCACAGCTGAGACAAATTCTTGGTGTCTCGGTTTCTTTGTACTCAGATGCTCAGCTTGAATCATTTATTGATGCAGCTGAACAAACCATTTTGCCTTTACTCACGCAATACCAATCATCGGTGACTTTTGCCAATGTGAGTGATTCCGTCATTTACTTCACCACAATGCGGCCAAATTACTTTGTGCCGGGTCAGTCTGTTGTAGTAACCGGGGCCGGAATCTATAACGCAACCTACACAGTCACCGATGATCGTATTGAGCCATATACATTTACCGCTGCAACAGCGGCGGCTGATCGTACTTACCCATTGCCGTTTATTCCTAGCGCATTGGCTACCTTATCCGGTGGATCAGCCGCATCACTTTATGCAAACACGCCACCCATTGAAAACGCAATTTTGGTTGTGTCGGTTGAGATTTTTCAGAGCATTACAGCTCCCGGCAATCAAATTATGTCAGACAATTTTCAGCCATCCCCATTTATTTTAGGCCGCAGCTTGAGCAACAGAGTAATTGGCCTTTTAGGTCCATTTTTAGATGTCGAAACGATGTGCCAATGACCATCGAGGCAGACATTCGCACACCATTGCAAACCGCACTATCAACCATTGCGGCCAATGTGTATAACGGCATCCCAGAGACAATGACATCACCAAGCATTTGTTTAGTGCCCGGATCACCGTATCTTGAAAGCCTTTTGATAAACGGGGCAACCACAAAAGTTAAAATAAATTTTAACGTCACCGGTGTAGTTGGTTATTCCAATAACGCCGCAGCTTTAGACAATCTGGAACAATTGATGATTAGCATCATCAGCACAATGCCGGCAGGTTATGAAGTCGGCGATGTGAGCAGCCCACAACCATTGGAAGTCGGTGCCGGTAAGTATCTTACGGCCGATTTACAAATAAGCACTTACTACACCGACTAAGGAGAAACCATGCCAACAACAATAATCACGGGCAGAGACATTACTTTCACCATTGATGGTGATGACTTTGATGCTCAAGCTACATCAGCAACTTTGACAGTTGATTCAACAATCAACACTTATCAAACACTTGATGGAAAAGCCTATTTTACAACAGACACTCAAGGCACATTTGCCGTTGAAATGCTTGCAGACTGGGGAGCAGCATCATCATTGTGCGAAGCTCTTTGGACAGCTGCAACAAACGCACCAAACACCGGATTGCCCGTGGTATTGGTAGCCGATACAGGTGCATCATTTGCATTTGATGTTCAGCCAATATTGCCATCAGCCGGCGGCACAGCTCCAGATGCACAAACGGTTTCATTGTCATTCATGTGTGTGACAACGCCAGTCTTGACAATTAGCTAAGAAAAGGAGTCGGGAGCATGAAACTACCAATATCAATTGAATACAGTGGTGGTCTTACAGAAACCTATTTGGCGCAGCCGCCGGAATGGGCAAAATGGGAGACCAAGACTGGCTTTACTATTCAGCAAGCTCAAGAAAAGATCGGAATTTCTGATCTGATGTTTTTGGCGTATCACGCCATGAAACGTGAGTCCGCTGGTAAGCCTGTTAAGCCATTTGAAGTCTGGATGGAAACAGTCGTCGATGTTACAACTGGTGACAACGACCCAAAAGTCACCAGCGCGGAAGCCTAAATTACAGCATTGTTTTTCTAGCTATCGAAACTGGAATTGCAATGAGTGAGTGGCAAAGCGCGGAGGATATATTAACGGCACTAGATATTATTAAGGAGCGAGCAGATGGCAAAAGAAAGCATCGCTTATGATAAATCCGATCTGCGTAAAATTACTGCTTCATTCAAAGCAATGGATGCCGAAGCAATTGCCCAAGCCAAAATTGTCAGCGGCGAATTAGCCACTTACGTCCAAGACAAGATTATCCAAGCCGCTGGTCGCACTCGAAATAAGCCGGATGACAGAATTGCATCAGGCTCTCGTGTATCAAAATCATCAAAGATTGGTGAGTTATCTTTTGGTTTTGCGGCTCAAAAGTTTTCAGGCGGCGCGACAACTCAACAGCTCTGGGGCGGTTATGAATTTGGCTCCAACAAATTTAAGCAATTTCCAGTCTGGTCGGGCAGAGAAGGTCGCGGCTCAAAAGGCTGGTTTATCTATCCGACTTTGCGAGCCGAGCAACCAAATATCATTGCCAAGTGGGAAAATGGCTTCAATAAGATATTGAAGGAGTGGTGATGGCTGCACAAAGTAGAACGCTCAAGCTCTCCATTCTTGCTGATGTAGATCAACTCAAAAAATCGCTAGCAAAAGCTGATGACAACGTTAAATCGTCGGCCACCAAGATTGGAGATTTTTCAAAAAAGGTTGGATTAGCATTTGCCGCAGCTGGAGTCGCCGCCGGAGCCTACGCGGTCAAATTAGCCGTCGATGGAGTTAAATCAGCGATTGAGGATGAAGCTGCTCAGGCACGATTGGCGACAACGCTTGAGAACGTAACCGGCGCAACCGATGCACAAATCGCAGCCATAGAACAACAAATCTTAAAGACTTCATTGCTAACCGGCAAAACCGATGATGAGCTTCGTCCGAGTTTTGATCGGTTAGTCCGCTCAACCAAAAATGTTGAGGAAGCCGCACGATTACAGGCTTTGGCTTTAGACATTTCAGCCGGTAGCGGCAAAAGTTTAGAGGCCGTCACAAACGCATTAGCAAAAGCCTCTGAAGGTCAGAACACAGCTCTTGGCAAATTAGGCGTTGGCATAAGTGCCGCTGATCTCAAGACAATGTCATTTGAACAGATCACGTCAAAACTAAGCGACACTTTTGCAAATCAAGCATCGATTCAAGCTGACACATTTGCAGGCAAAATGGCCAGACTTAATGTTGCATTTGATGAAGGTAAAGAGACAGTCGGGTCATTTATTCTCGATGCCATCACGCCATTAGTTTCAGGCTTTGTCAATAAGGTTGTCCCAGCGATCCAAGATGTCGCAGCTGAGATTGGGCCAAAACTTACGCCAATCTTTCGTGTATTAGGTGATTATTTTACAAATGTCTTAGTGCCAGCATTTAGCGCGTTATATGACTTCATCAAAGATTATATTGTCCCAATTCTTAACGTTACATTGATTCCAATTATCAAAGCTGTATTTTCGGCGTTTAATCAGATTAGTGATGCGCTAGTCGATAACAAAGACAAACTTGAACCTTTACAGAGTGCTTTTATGGCATTTGCTGGATTTATCCGAGACGTTATTGCTCCCATTATTGGCTCATTTGTCAGCGGTACAATTGGAATCATCGCCGACGTCATTTCTGGATTGATCGGATTGGTTGCAAATGTGACCGATGTTATTCACAATTCATTTATTTCAGTAAAGGAATTTTTAAGTGGGATAGTCAATTCCATTTCAAACACTACACAAAATTTAATTGCAGGAATGTCAGACGAAATCTTTGGAATTGTGGCAATCTTACAAGGTATTGTTGAAAATGTTCAAAGTGCCGTAATTTCAGGCTTACGCGGTGTGCGAAACTTTTTTAGCAGCGTTGTAAATTTCATTTCAGACAATGCCAGCGATTTAGTCTCACCAATTGTCAATGTGTTCCGCGCGGCAATTAACACAATCATTGGTCTTTGGAATCGTTTGGATTTCCGAATTACTTTTGATGTGCCGTCATGGGTGCCAATTATCGGTGGCGATTCTTGGCGATCACCGGACATTTTCCCGGACATTCCATATTTGGCAAATGGCGGAATTGTCACATCCCCAACACTTGCCATGATTGGTGAAGCTGGGCCAGAGGCGGTCATTCCGCTGAACAAAGCCGGCGGCATAGGCAACACGTTTAATATCACAGTCAATGGCGCACTCGATGCCGAAGGTACAGCCCGAAGCATTGTCAATGTGTTAAACAATTCATTTTTCCGTGGTACAGGCGGCGCGACCAATTTGCAGACATTATGACAGTTTTTAATCCAGTCTGGAAAGTCATTATTGGCGGTGTTGAATACCAGAGTGCCATTCTTTCCAATCTAACTATTACATCCGGGCGAACTAACATCTATGAGCAAGCTCAAGCCGGATATACAAACATTGAACTCATCAATCTGGATCAATCAACAGTTGCCATTGGAATCAACGATTCATTGACCATAGAGCTGCAAGATTCAACAGCTACGTACATTCCAATTTTTGGCGGCTCAATTGTAGATATTGCCATTTCGGTGGCCGAATTAGGAAACGTGACTTACGCCCAGCGGATTAACATTATTGCTTTAGGTGCATTGTCTAGGCTGCCAAAGGCTTTGACCGATGGGGTTTTAACGCAAGACTTTGATGGAAACCAAATTTTGACAATTCTCACCGATTTGCTGGTCAATAACTGGTCAGAGGTTCCGGCAGCTTTGCAATGGAATACTTATGATCCGACTGAGACTTGGGCAAATGCTGAGAATGTTGGACTAGGCGAGATTGATACTCCAGGAGATTATGAGCTGGCACAAAGAGCATCGGATCGGACTGACGTTTATTCACTTGTCTCAGCTTTGGCAACTAGCGGCCTTGGCTATATTTACGAGGATGCTCAAGGTTTGATTTCTTATGCGGCGGCAGATCATCGATCCATTTATTTGGCCGCCAATGGATACGTTAATCTTACGGCCAATAACGCTCAAGGCGAAGGTCTTAGCATCGAGCAAAGAACCGGCGACGTACGAAACACCATAACTTTGCAATACGGCACGAACTCAACAAACGAGGTCAGTGCAACTGACCCAGCATCGGTTAACGAATACGGACAACTTGCCCAGATATTTACGACAACAGTTAAACACCAAGCCGATGCCCAAGATCAAGCAGATTTTTATCTGACACTTAGAGCGTATCCGCAATACAATTTCAATCAGATCACTTACCAGCTGACAAATCCCGAAATCGATGATGGCGACCGAGATTCACTCATCAACGTGTTCATGGGTATGCCGTTGGCAATTGCCGATTTGCCGCTTAATATGTCGGCCGGTACCTACTTGGGATTTGTAGAAGGCTGGACATTTAAGGCCGCTTACAACGAGATCAGCGTTGCACTCAATCTCTCGCCGCTTGCCTATTCTTTACAGGCAATGCAATGGCAAGATGTGAGTGTCGCTGAGGCTTGGAATACAATTTCTGGAATACTTGACTGGGAACACGCCTTAGTCGTGGCATAAGGAGAAAATATGAGCAATCCGACAACACCGTTCAATTGGCAAATGCCGACGGCAACTGATTTGGTCACAGATTTGCCGGCAGACTTTGAGGTCTTTGGTCAAGCTGTTGCAACATCAATGGCCGATCTATTAGGCGGCACAACAGGTCAAATTCTTGCAAAGAACTCAAATACTGACATGGATTTTACATGGATTGCAAATGATCAAGGAGACATAACAGCTGTAACAGCTGGCACAGGTATTTCAGGCGGTGGCACTTCCGGCGCGGTAACGGTAACAAACTCAATGGCAACGGCAATCGATGCAAAAGGTGACTTAATTGCCGGAACTGGTGCGGATGCTTTTAGCCGCTTAGGTGTTGGATCAAATACATTTTTTTTATCAGCTGCCTCTTCTCAGGCAACTGGTTTAGAGTGGGCAGGTGCTTACAATACCTTTACTCCGACTTGGATAAATTTAGTAGTGGGAAATGCTACAAATACTGGGCGATATTTAAGAATAGGCAATTTTATACACGTTACTTATCGTCTTACTTTTGGCACAACAACAACAATAACTGGCAATCCATTAAGAGTAAATTTACCGATAACGGCAAACACGACAAGCAATAATCCTTATACTGGCGGGGCATTTATTAGTGATGCTGGTACTGCCGCCTATGAAGGCTTTTTAATTATTGGTGGCGGTGATAATGCAATTATTTATGCACCAAATAGTGCCGGTACTTACTCTACTCTTTCCAATATAACAGCAACAGTTCCATTTACTTGGACTACTAGCGATGAAATTAATATATCCATAGTTTATGAGAAGGTGTGATTATGTTTACATTTAATCCAATGTTTCCAGATGCAACAAATGATCAAAAGTGGGATCAAATTAGACTATGGCGTAATGCTCAATTAGCTGCTTCTGATTGGACAATGCACACAGATGCGCCAACAGACAAAGAAGCATGGGCTGTATATCGTCAAAAATTGCGCGATTTACCATTACAAAACGGATCGGCTGATGATGCGGAATTTCCAACCGCGCCATGACTAATTTTCCACAAGGCACATTGCCGCGTTTGATTCAGGTTGCACTTGCCGAAGTCGGCACAGCTGAGACTGGAAACAACGAGACAAAGTATGGCAAACACATGAAAGCCGACAAGCTGCCATGGTGTGGGTCATTTTTAAATTGGTGTGCGGATGAAGCTGGAGTCGATGTGCCAAATGTGGTCAGCACACGCGCCGGGGCAGATGCTTTTAAGAAAATGAAACGCTGGCACGCCGAGCCAAAAATTGGTGACTTTGTTTTCTTTGATTTTGTTATCGATGACAAGACAATCATTAATCATATTGGCTTAGTAATCCGGGAATCGGAAAGGCAAATTGTAACCATTGAAGGCAACACATCAGGAGCCGGAGATCAACGCAATGGCGGGGAAGTTATGGTGAAATCAAGAACTTTGGGAGCAAGGTCATTTGTTGTCGGTTACGGCCGACCAGCTTATGCACCGTTTTCCGGTGATTTGCCGGATCGACCAAAAGGAGAAAAATAATGGATCAATTCAAAGCTATGGCCGCTTCATGGTTACGCAGCTCAATTGCTGGAGCCTTGGCCGTTTATATGACTGGCAATTCCAATCCAAAGGATTTGGCTTTAGGCTTATTGGCTGGGGTTGTGCCTTTGGCAATGCGCTGGGCTAATCCAAACGATGTAGCTTTCGGCAACAAAAAGTGAGCATAGGCGAATGGATGGCTGTTGGTGGTTTTGTCATTGCAATACTGACAGCCATTTATTCGTCAATGAGGATCATAATCAAATCAATAATGAGCGAGCTTTTGCCCAATCATGGTGCGAGTATGAAGGATCAAATCTCGCGCATCGAAGCACGCTTGGATTATCTATACACACAACTCATTGAAAAAAAGTAAAGACACGCCGCAATTTAGGCGTGATTCTTGATTTTGTCGGCTGTGCCTGTCACTCTTTATTTGGGAGCAGATTAGCTGTTCCCAGAATCGGGAGCAACAAAATGAATGAAGCATCAATTGTGATTGCAATGATTATTGCTGGAGTTTTATGGGCTGTCATGGCCTATTCTGTTGGATTTAAAGAAGGCGAGCGACAAGGCTACACACGCGGCCGAGCTGTATCACGCCACATCTCGCAGCTAGACAAGGCGGCCAAATAATGGCTTTCCTTGACAATTATGAAGGCAACAAAGATCGCACGGATCGCTGGATTGCAACATTTCCACAAGGCCGGCTTGAAGCGCACATCATTGAATTTAACGCTGAAAAAGGCTATGTGCTGGTTCAGGCAAAAGGTTGGCGCAATCAAACGGAGATTGATCCGGCTGACATTGATTATGCCTATGGCTTTGTTGCAGCTTTTAACAGCAACATGAAACGCTGGTTTGTTGAGGATACAATTACAAGCGCAAAAATGCGTGTGATGGCCAATTTGTTAGGTGGCACCGAAAAGCCTACAAAAGAAACAATGTATCAAGTCAAACAATCAAATGATGAAGTGGCCAAAGATTATGACTATTGGACAACAAAACACGGCGATGTGCCAAGTTATGGCACAGCGGCCGAAGCTGAGCAATCTGGCATTGCATCATTGGGATCATCGATAGACCACATGCATGTTAAACGGCACAAAGATGAGCCGGAAGCCGCGCCAGAGTGCCGACATGGAACAATGCGCTGGAATCAAAGCAAGCCCGATGCAATAAAGCCGTGGGCGGGTTACTTTTGCACGCATAAAGACAAAGAAGGTCAATGCAAGCCAAATTGGTTCGTACTTACAAGCGATGGCACATGGAAACCACAAATATGAGCGATCTAATAGAAATCATCTATCCTCAAAAAATGATGGCCAGATTGATGTGCAATGGCGTAGTCGTTGAGGAATACAAAATTGAGCAATGTGACAAATGCTCACAACTAAGGCGATTAGATCACTTTGGCTACCAAAAAGGCTATGACAAACAAGAAAACATTATTTGGTTTTGTGGTGAGTGCCGATGATTGATCGCATTGAGGAGGTGCAATGCATGATTGCAGCCATTCAGCATTGCCACGATCGATCAGCTGATCACAGCACACGCATCGTAAAAGACATTTCATGGTTTGCTTATGTGGCACAAATGGCCGAATCAATGGCCGCTGAGTATGTTGTGGCAAAACACTTAGGTTATGACTACCAACCGGGAATCACATGGGATAAAAGCAAGGCAGATGTTGGCGATCACATTGAGGTCAAATGGTCGGTTAATCCAGCTTCTAATTTGTGGATTCAGGAATCAGATCGTCATGATCGAGACATTGCCGTGCTGGTAACAGGCAGCTCACCAAAGATGCAGATTGTTGGCTGGATGCCTGTTGTAATAGCTAAGAAACCGCGCTATCGCAATGCATCACAGGACAACTGGAGCGTGCCACAAATCAACCTGCAACCCATTGAGACATTACAAAGGAGCAATTATGCACATTCTGTTATTTGATTGCTCAATCTGTTCAAAGCTGTATGGAAAGCCTAAACAACGCCATGGCCTCAAGAAAGGTGCAGAGCTGACAGAGCATGAGTGGTTTGCACAATGCATGAGCTGTGGCACATTTGGCATTAAAATCGTTGATGATGCTCGGATTGTGGAGTTGAGCCAATGAATATGTTATCCACAGGCTTTATCCACAGGTGTGTGAAACCTGTGGGGCTCGCTCAAGATTACGCTCACTACTTGACATGGTGGCTACCATCAACACGAGGTAGCGAGCCGGTGAGCCGGATAGCTCGCAGCCGATGTTTGGTGGTTTTGGGCGTGCTGTATGTCATGGCAATGACACCGGCTTACGCAACAAAAGATGTGAAACAAACAACATCAATTGATTCGTTAAAGCTCTATGCACACTCAAGGATTGTTAATTACAAAGAGTTTCAATGCTTTAACACATTGATCACTAAGGAAAGCAATTGGAGAGTTGAAGCTATCAATCCCAATGGCAATCATTTTGGCTTAGGTCAAATGCGAAACACTAAGTACCAGAATCTTGATGGGTATCGTATGATTGATTGGACATTGCGTTACATCGAGCATCGTTATCAAGGCAAGATTTGCAATGGTGCATTGGCACATTGGCGGAAACATGGGTGGCATTGATGTCACGAAATTGGACAGGTGGTAGCACAGCTCGATGGCGTAAGATCAGAGAGATGGTGTTGAAGCGTGATGGTTGTTGCCAGCAATGTGGCCAGAGCGAAGGCCAGATGCACATTGATCATGTAATTCCAAAACGCTTGAATGGCAGCGATGAATTGTGGAATTTACGGCAATTGTGTCAAAAATGTAATTTAGCAAAAGGTGGTCGGTTTTTTGAGGCAGACAGGACAC
>Ga0209353_10002226_pt1 | contig 10688 bp, 7 predicted proteins | sample LauGreSpBDMM15SD_2_FD_187561 | JGI IMG/M metagenome (GOLD analysis project Ga0209353, IMG submission 187561) | Freshwater lake microbial communities from Lake Michigan, USA - Sp13.BD.MM15.SD (SPAdes) (version 2) | ecosystem: Environmental > Aquatic > Freshwater > Lake | place: Lake Michigan, USA...
TGAGCTATAAAACCAATTCTAAGAGATTTTTCTGCATCATCTTGATTATATCTGTATTTCACTGGTCTTAATTGATCTACTACATCCAAACCAGAAGTAAGTGTTTCTACATCTTTTTTAACACGGAGATCAGATGATGAATTCCAAGTATTACCATCATTCGCCATCCAAACACCTATACCCCATTGATTATAAATAGTCATATTATTACCACTACCATCAGGCCCTATATTCCAATACATACCACCAGAAGCAGAATAATTTTGTAACCGAAGTGGTTGACCTGTACTATTAACATTACCTTTAACGTGTAATGCAACTGCAGGACTAAATGTACCTAAACCCAATCCTGTTACGTTCCATCTACCAAGAACAGTACCATTACCCCAACTACCACTATAAAATTCACAAGCACCACCACTTCCATATATATGGAAAGCATTAGAATTATTTGGTCCTAATTGTAATTCTCCACTATTAATTTGCAATCCATTATTTGCTGGTGTGTTAATACCAATACCCACTCGACCATCACTACCAATACTTAAATAATCAGTTTCTGTAGTTGATACTTTTTTAGTAAATGTAAAATTGTGATTACTATTAGATTTTTGTCCAAATAGCCATTCTGCCACACCACCATTATTATAAAGATGATATCTAGCTTCACTACCACTACCACTATCAACACTAATAACACCTGTAGATTGTAACTTATAAGCTGGATTATTCCTACCTACACCCACATTACCATTATTTAGAATACTTAACGCATTACCACCATACGTTGAGCTATAAATAGCAAAATTATTATTACCTACTCCACTTGGATTGTGACCTATAACCCAAACTGCACCACCATTATTTGTATTTTGCCAGAAACCTATACTACTTTCTGCTGTATTAGTATTTGGGCTGACATTTATTTGCGGAGTAGTTCCAGCGCCTCCATGATTTACATAAAGATTACCTGTAAAACCCCCAGCTCCACTAACAGAAAGTCTATAAGTTGGACTAGCCGTACCAACACCCACGTTTCCATTAGCTGCTATCACCAACCTATCTGCAATGTTGTTTGTTGCGAAATTTATATTTCCATTTTGTTGATTAGAAAATACAATGTTAGTTCCATCACCGTATAATATAGCACTTCTATAACTACCGACACCAGTTGTCCCTAAATTAATTTGAAAAGCTGATGAACTTGAATTCGCACCAATTCGTACAGTTCCAAACAAATCAATATTTCCTACAACGTTTAGCTTTTCAGTTGGAGTACTCGTACCAACACCCACGTTTCCTGCTGCTGTTATTACCAACCTATTCCAAGTATTGTTTGTTCCGAAATTTAAAGCTCCATTCTGTTGATTCGTAAGATAAATAGTTGTACCATCACCATATAAGTAACCACTTCTAAAACTATCAACTGCACCACTTGTTCCCAAATCAATATTAAAACCTGTTGAACTTGAACTCCCACCAACTCGTAAATTTCCAAACAAATCAGTACTTCCACTTACATTTAGCTTTGTACTTGGGTTACTCGTACCTATACCTACGTTACCTGTACTGAAATATATATTTGACCCATTGTTTAACCATTGACTACTACCATTAAATATAGCTCCATTTTGGTAAAGACTACCTGTGTAATTTATATCTCCTACAACGTGAAGTTTATAACTTCCTGGTGCACTTGTACCAATGCCGACATTACCACCTGTAGTAAATATATTACCAACTGTATTTGAATTTCCAATAGCTAATAAACTTGTAGTAATTATAGAGGTCCCAACCGTATTACTTGTGGCGACAAAATTGGTTACTGTGCTGTTTGTTGCATAAACTGCACCTGAACTTACGCTTGTTGTAACGAGCAAGTTTGGTACTGTCAGAGATGTAGAAATACTTGCCTTTGTCATAAGACCTTCTGTCATAACTCCCAAGTCGGTGCGCAAAGTTCCAATTGAACTGAGTGTAGAGCGCAAATTTGATAGTGTACTATTTAAAGAGTACAAGTTAGTTACTGTACTGTTCGTTGCGTTAACCTCACCAGAACTTATACTTGTAGTAGCCAAGATAGTTCCAGCTGTTAATCCTGTGCTCAAGTTCAATGTACCTGAACTCGTATTGGTTGAAACAGAGTTGGTTACCGTACTGTTGGTTGCATAAACTGCTCCTGAAGTTATAGATGTTGTAATTCTTGCGGTTCCACTTACATCAAGTGTGGACGTGGGATTAGTTGTGTTAATACCGAAATTTCCACCAGTAAATCTTACATTTTCATTTATTCTAGCAAATGAAATTCTAGATTGAGATGGTAAACTCATATATATATTTATATGAATATAAAAAATAAATATTTATATTAAAATATTTAACGTACGTAATCATACATCGCGTAATTGTAACCCGGTCCATCCCTTATAGGCTTTACCATTTAGAGAAGAATCTTTATATTTCTCATCTAAAGCACGGAATCTAAACTTTATATATTTTTCTATTTCTTTTTTATATTTACTTGATAAACTCGAGTGTATTTTTGGTTTTCCAGTATATAATTCACAAGCTTCTTTTAATTTTAAGATACCATCAGCCTTTTCTTCTACATTTTCATCCATCCAATTATGGAAATCATTATTTTCTTGTCGATACTCGTTGGTCTTTACTTGAACTTCAATTGGTTCTTTTACATCTCGAAAATGATAATCTAACAAAATCTTCATAAAAGTTTGTCTCCAAGTAATGTCTTCACGCATTCTTGATGGAAGTGTTCTATCTATTTTGTATTCGTTCACATCAGATGGATCATCTACAAATCTAGATGGGAAATCTATAACACGAATACGTCTCCATAATGCAGTATCTTCACCTTTAATCTCTGGAAGTTCATTACAAGCTAAAAACAACTTGGCTTCCATAACAAAACTCACAGCCTCTTGATACAATCCTCTTGCTACAATTTCTTCACTACTAGTTAGTTCCTTAAGTAAACCAATGTTAATCTTTTCTCCATCTTCAGGTTCACTTAAAAAAGCAAAACGTTTATGTAATAATTTTATTTTTTCAGTGTTAGCTTCATTTGCATTATTACGTTTACGCGTTAATAACGTTACTTCTACTTTTTCTCCAAAATCACCCATAGCTATTTTCATTAAATTTAACAACTGACTCTTACCATTAGCACCAGTATCACCTATAAACATCAAGAAATATGTATTAGGAATATCACCATTTAAACATTCACTCATTTTTTTCAATACATAATCTCGTACACCTCGACTTGGCAATATTTGTTCTAAAAAGACAAGTACTTCTGGATTTTCAGTTGTTGTAAAATCATAATTAACAGTAAGATTAATATAATCATCCTTTCGTGTCTTTCTAAATTTGTTTTCTAACAAATCATACACACCATTTGTAAAAGGTACAAGATGTTTTTTACTATTTAGATTATTTGTAAATGATTCATTATTATTATAAATCTTGGCACCTTTTATAATATCATCTTGAAAACCAGGTTTATGAAATTTGTTAATTAAACTTTTAATGTTCTTATTTAACGTCATTGTCGTTTCATTTGTAAATTTTGTATCATAATGTGTTTTTATTTTATCAAACATCTTTGATAAATCTATAATCATTTTTTTCATTTCTATATTATCATTGTCACATCTCCATATAGAACCTGTGAAAAAATACCAGTTATTACGAGAATACACGAAATCTTTATTAATTGTAAATAATAATTTTGAAATCATTGTTATTTTATGACCATCTAACACTTGATTGATAATATTTGTAACTTCCTTATTCTTGAATATACCACTATCTAATTTTATATCACAACTAAATTCCTGTTCAGAATTATTATAAATATTTATAATATTATTTATAGTTCCGTGATTCACAAGTTGATTGTAATTCATCCAAAAGTTATTTAATTGTTTATATCTATCATCCAATGGTATAACTTGATTTTTAGGAAATACTGCAGCGCATACTTTACATTTTAAACAATAACCATTGTCACTTATTTGATGTTCCACATTACATTCTGGACACTTTCCTTTTAAAACTGCTGATAAACTTTTATCTGAAACATTACCTCTAAATATCATCGCTTTCCTATCAAACTGAACCTCCTTTACATCCTTGTCAAAATTCTCATTGATATAATTTTTACATTCTACAATCGCGTGGTCAATCAATTCAAGTTCTTGTTGATTTACTCGTAAACATTTTTTAATTACTTCATTTACTTCCTTTGGATAATTCTCCAGTTTTATTTCATTATATTTGTATTCGTTACATTCTTTATTATGACACTTTTGTTTAGCACTACTTGTATCTATGACAACATATTGATTATTTCCTCTATGTTCCTTATCTAAAAATGGACAATAACGTTCCATTAAAGCTATAACAATACAATTATGCATTTTGTCTATAAATACATCTCTTATTCTAGTTGGGAAATGATGAAAGTCTTTTTGTACAAATTTTCTAATATTTAATTTGTCTTCATTATTCAAATCTTCTGGTATATTTACAACTAATTCTTGAGATCTATCAGAAACGTTAGACGAGTCAATAACAACATCTATGATATCATCTTCTACGTCAAAAATACTATAATCATCATTATGATAACCTATAAATGTTTCTATATCTGTAAAATCATCACTTAATCCCGATTTTACTAAGGGTCTATTTTCATTTGGTTTAGAACTGTAAATAGTTCTAAATAATCCCTCCCTATAAACACTAGGATCAATCATATATTTATTCTGACAATCTTTATATTCGTGCAAATTTAACTTTTTATATAAATTTTTCAATACATTTACATTCTCAAACAATATCTCTTTATCATCTTTGTAAAAACGAATAATAACATGAAATGAGAACTTTTTATCAGAATGAGATTCTAAAATAATACATTTTGTCGTTACATTATCATACAATCTATTTACCAATTTCTTTATACTATTTATACAAACATCCAAAATTAACTTGTGATTGTAATAAAACAAATCACCTTCTATTACTATAGGTTCACCACTTGAATCAGGTTCACCAGGTTCATCACTTGAATCATTAGGTTCACTAGGTTCATCACTTGAATCATTAGGTTCACCACTTGAATCGTTACTTGAATCGTTAGGTTCACTAACAATTTCTATTTGTGTTGTTCCATCTTCAATTATTGTTCCTTCAATTGTTTCTATTTCTATTATTTCCGTTGTTTCTGTTTCTGTTTCTGTCTTTTCTTTTTTATATTTGTAAATTTCAATATCATAAAAAAAACACACTGGTTTATTAGCAGATATACATTCATAAAAGTCACGTCGTTTACTATCTTGAATAAGTTTTAAAAAATTCAGATAGTCTTTTAATAAAAAATATTTGGTTATATTTCTATTACAAAGTATTTTGTTTTTCGACGTTGACAACTTATTTAAAGCATCAGCCTTTGTATCGAAATAAATTATATTTGACATACTTTATTCACCTTGATAGTGTAAAATAAAATATGTTTTAAATTAATTCTCACTTGCAAAAAATACATTAATTATTACAAAAAATACATTCGTTCGTTATTTTATTTCAATATCTAATTTGTCAGCAACGATCCATCCTAACATTGCAAATATTTGGTCACCAAAACGATTAATTAAACTATCTGATGATCTTTTACCACCGGGCCACCAAGGTATTTTATCAATATTTTTTGTGATTGATGGAATATTTTCAATATACTCAAATATAAAATGTATAATAAACCAATGTGTAAAAGAAATGTGATAAAATCGAACTATAACTCCTACTGAAAAGTGTAATAAGGAATATTGATCCATAAAATTAATACCCATTTTAATATAAATATGCTCAATAAATAAAAATTATCACAATACAAAGTAGAGCAATCGCGTTATTTAAAAATTATATATTATATATATTAAATGTTATTAGTTAAGAAATTTACAAAGATTAAAAAACTTTTTTGGTATCGTTTTTTGTATGATATACGTATAAACACTGATCAAAATATATATTACATTAAAAATGATATAAAAAATTATATCAATGATTTTATAAATGATTTTATAGTTGAGGATTGTTATATAAGAAATGTTATTATCAAATCTTCTGTATTCGATTATAAAGATGATAGTTTAGAATATTGTATAAGGAAGGAAATTGTAACTAATACCTTGATATTAACGTGTGATGATTTAATAGTTTTACATATAAATAAATCTGATATAGATAAATTTTGTTTATTGTATAAAGATTCTACACGATATAAATTTCGCATATATGAATATGTCACTGGATACATTATATTTTGTGTTTCTCATAAAAAACACGAATTGAATACAGATATTGTATCATTTAAAATTATTAATTTTTGTAAAATTAGATCGATATTATTTCCGTATTTTATATTAAATAAAAATAAACTAACCCTTGATTTTTTTGAAAGTACTGATTTTTTTGGAAACAGTGTAGTAATACTAAATAATAATATTCATAATACCCCTCAAGATTTTCACTACAACATATATAAATTTTATAAAACGATTGGATTTGGTAAACAAAATCACATTTTGTATTTATTTGTAGATATTATTATGAATTATGTTAATGTTTTTAAAACATATCCTGTTAGTTTATTACATATCTAATTTTAAAATAATTAAATATATTTTAATTATTTTTTATAATATTATTAATTTCTTAATTATTTTCTTACAGTGTCGTAATTATTTACAAAATATGTAATTGTTTCTGATAAACCTGTATCTAAATTTGTAAATGTAAAATCAGGTAAATACGTTAATAGTTCAGTATGAGTAGCTGTTTTCTTATATTGACCATCAGAATAAGATGTATCATAATCAATAGTTCCTGTAAAATCTAATTGCTCTGTTATCTTTTCAATAACATTTCGTATAGATATTTCAGATGTTTCAGGTGGACTTACAATACATGACACTTCCGTTTGATCTAATTCAAGATCTATAAATTTTACTATCACTCTTGACAAATCATCCACGTATAGAAATTGCCTAAGAGCTCGACCCGTCCCATATACTTTCAAAGTACTATCATTATTTTTTGCAATATATGTTTTGTGTATTAAACCAGGTATTACGTGTGATGATTTTATATTATAGTTATCATATTCTCCATATAAATTAGTAGGTGTTAAATTAATCACTTTCACTTTACCCTTTTGTGATAATAAATTTCCTGTTAAATGTAAAATTCGTTTGGAATATGCATACCCAATATTCGAATCGTGAGGTAAACCATTGTGCAACTGATCACTTGTAATAGGATAAATTATATTCTTATCTGGGAAAATACATGTTGATAAACAACTAACTAGTCTTTTCACACCAAAACGATCACATGCATCTACAATATTTGTATTAATTCTTACATTGTCAACTAAATAATCATAATTTTTAGACATATTAGCATATACACCACCAACACAACTAGCCAAATGTACAACTACATCTGGTTTATGTAAATCGAACAAATTATTCACTGCATTAATATCTCGCAAATCACCATTTTTACTTGAAACGAATACAAATTCGTGATAATGTGTATCTTTAACAATTTTTTGTAAAGAATGTCCTACCAAACCAAATCCTCCTGTAACTAATACTTTCATATATTAATATATTATTAATTATATCTATTTTTTAAATACATATTTATTATCTATGACAACGTTTTTTATTTTTGTAATTTTTTATTTTTGTAATTTTTTATTTTTGTAATTTTTTATTTTTGTAATTTTTTATTTTTGTAATATTCAAGTTCATTTGAATAAATTTCGTGTATAATACTCCTTTTAATTTTTTTATTACGAATAATAATTCTTAAAGGGAAATATTCCTTATATGTTTTTATAAAGTCTTTAGATAATTTCTGATAGATACCTATAGATTGGAAATGAAATTCTTTATCAAAATCATTAAAATTGGATATTATCGTTTGGATTAATGTTTCAGATAATTTTTGATATCGTAAAATAGAACTCATATCTAAATGATCAAGATATTGTACTATAAAGTCATTTGATAATTCTGTATATCTGCATATATTAATCCACGATACCCAATTGAATTTATGAATAAAATGTACCAATATATTTTCGTGAATACCGTGTTTTGTAAACTCTTCCCATATAAGATTATCACCAAATTCGCATATAAAATCATAACTAATCATTTCTTTATTAAAAGATAAATTATACCAATTGATATTATCTCTATAACGTTTTATAAAATCAATATCAACCTTTTGATATTCGCATATATTCTCCCAATCGACTGATGATAATTGTCCTAAATCGTTGTGACTATTCACAATTGAATATAATATATCCAATGGTAATACTTGTTTTGATAACAATGAACTATATGATACTTTAAGATAAATATGTCTAATTAAATCTTCTGAAAATGTTTGATATACACAAATCATATCTAAATCAATCTTGTCCGGTATCCATTTTATAACATCTTCTGGTATAGTAGTATTGTTTTCTTTATTGTATAAAATAATATTACTCCAATCTACTAAATATCTATATTTTTTAAATGTATCTATCGTTTTAGGAATTAATATTGTATCTGCGTCTGTTATTAGATTATCCACTAATTCCCATATATAATTATCTATTAACGTATTGAAATGACGATTTACATAATTCATTTTACTTATTGTAGGTACGTTTGTATATTTCATAATATTAATTAATATGTCAACGGGTAAATTATCAAGACGAAAGACATCACTAATCTGCATTATGTATTTAATAAGAATTAAAAAAAATATATCATACTTATATATTTTATTTTTTATTTTATTTTGTTATTATAAAAGATGAACAACGTAATTAAAAATGTTCAAAATTGGATGGAAAACTCTGTAATAGATGAGCTATTGATTATAGTTATTTTGATAGTAATGGTGGAATCATTAGCGCAAAATACTTTAAAAAGAAGTAATAATTCATCATTAAATTACCTACTTGGTTTACTCGCATATACAATGGTAGGTATTCTATTACATTATGCTTATCATAAATTCTCTTTAACTAAAGTTAATGTAATATGGTCTTGTATAAGTATCGTATTTGCAACAACATTAGGTTACTTTTTATACGACGAACCAATGAATGTAAAAAATATGTTTGCAGTTTTATTTGCATTATTAGCTGTAATTTCTTCTTATTTAGCATAATTTAATTAATTTAGTTAAATGTTATATGCAATCATTTTATGTAAATCGAATATTAACCATTTCTTATCCTTTTTTTGTTTTATAGTTGTTTTTATAGTATCACTGTTTTCAAAATCTGTAATAATGATTAGGGTATTATCTGGATCCATTTTATCAAATGTATGTAAATCTGTTTTTGTGATACAGTTGACATTTTCAAATTTAAAATACAAATCATCTTTTTTAGAATCGTTTATAAAAATGTTATTATTATATCCCATTGCAGAATATTTATCTATTATATCAGTAACATGTATTATGAAGTCATTCCAGTAATGAAAAATCTTTTTATATTCACGTTTGTTATAAATGTTATATGTTATTTCACTATATAAAACATCTAATATATCTTCATTGATTTCTTGATCAAAGTGTAAACCCAATATAGACACAAAACTACTATTATCTAATGTATTACAACTAATTAAATCTAATTCTACATTATTACAAAGTAATTTTAAAGAATTTGTATTAAATACGTTATTCACATATCGTGTTAGATTTAAAATATCTATTGAATAAAAAATAGATGTGTGAACATTTGCACATAATATTATAGTATTCATATGACTCAATCTTTTACAATACTCTAATAAATCCTTAGGATTACTTGTGTAAATCAAACTATCATTTAATAAAATCATATCAAATGACCCGTGTTCATTTTTTACTATATCAGTTATATAATCAGTCAAGGAATATTTGTAATGTTTATGATTTGAAAAATAACTAGAATTATAATGTGGTGTTACAGAAACAGTATGAACATTATATTTACCAATCTTGTCTGATAATTTTTTATAAACTTTGTCAATAAATATTGAATTTATATCATTTACAACTAACACATTTAATTTTCCATACTTGTTTAAATCTAAATAATCAATCGTATTCAATATATACTCTTTAAAATTATCTAATCGATTATTATTTTTTACCTCAGTTAATATATTATCTGTTTTATTAATATGAAAACAATAATTACAATACATAAAATCCTTATATACATATCCGTATAACTTTTTTTGACATACATTACAAGCCGTACTATTCATCTTATTTAATCAAGTCTTATATTTAATAATAGTAAAAAATATAAATCTTTTATACACATCTTCAATTAATAGCTGCTACAACCATTTCTTTTACTAAATCTTCAAAACTATATTTTGGCAACCATTTCAACTCATTTCTTGCTCTTGAAGAATCTCCGATTAAACATTCTATATCAATATCACGATAATATTTGGGATTAACTTTTACAATTATATGTGGTTCTAAATCATTTTCTGTTCCTTTTCTAATACCTACCTCATTTACACCAGATCCTTGCCATACAATTTCAATACCAATTTCTTTAAATGCCAATTCAACAA
>Ga0209353_10002227_pt1 | contig 10688 bp, 9 predicted proteins | sample LauGreSpBDMM15SD_2_FD_187561 | JGI IMG/M metagenome (GOLD analysis project Ga0209353, IMG submission 187561) | Freshwater lake microbial communities from Lake Michigan, USA - Sp13.BD.MM15.SD (SPAdes) (version 2) | ecosystem: Environmental > Aquatic > Freshwater > Lake | place: Lake Michigan, USA...
ACATGGAATCTATTGTCAAATTTCAAATAAAATATGGATATTGGTCACGATTGAGTATAATCATATAGGATTATTCCTGCATATTTAATTATACTAATGGCAGTGTTTCGCTAAGTTAATAGCATTGGGAGAGGGTTGGGGTGAGGCTTTTGAGCTACTTTATATTTTAAGGCGTTTGCCCTGCACCAAAGTTCTAATTTTAGGAATCACGATAAGCATATTCACTAAAACGAAATTGCCAAAGAAGTCGTCATAAAATAATTGGAAGCGCTGGAGTGATCTTTTGATGTAAAAATATTGTCTTTACTATTCAATCCCCTTCCTTCAACCCTAAACATGATATTTTGTGCAGGTAAATAATCAAGGTTTAAGGAGTAGCCAAAAGTTTGAAAACCGTTAGGAACCGATGAAGGAATGATCACCCCATCATTATCACTGTAATATTCCGCCCTGACTGCAACCCTAAATTTATCATGGATACAATACCTGGCAATCAATACTGGAGAATACCAAATACTGTAATTAGTTCCTCCTTTTGTTTTTTGCTGGGCACCAATGTCAAAGCCCGTGATTAAACCGAGTTTATCCGTAAATTGAAATTGTGCATATAAATTATGAAAATTCCGCCACAATTTATTGCTGTCGGGCTGTTCATTTCCAATGTAATTGCTATAATTCAATACCACTTTGGCGTTGGGTTTGTGGGTGATCTGAAATCCAAAAGCAGGCGTTTGATTTCCTTTCAACTTTTGTATTTTTTGCCAGCCATTCAAATACAAAAATGCCAGGTATAGTTTTTCATTCGAAGAAGTATACCCTACTTTGGCTCCAGCCTCATAATAAGGCGAATTGTCCGCTAAAATACTTCTTGTCAAGTTCCAGCAATCTTTACCAATGGCACTTTCAAAACCAATATGAGAAGGCAAAATTCCTGCGTCAAACCACAAATTTTTAGCAGTCAAAATTTTAAATCCAGCATTGGCTTCAAATATATTGCTCAGCAAATCTTGTTCTGAAGCCAAATTGTATTGTGCATAAGTACCTCCCATCAAAGCCAGGTTGGCCCTCACATTTAAACTGCTGTAATTGGCTTTCACAAATCCCAGGTTTAAGTTTGTTTCGTTGTGACGGTTAAAGCTATAAAAAAAAGGAGGTCTTTGATGGGTAGAAGGATTCCCAAAATCATAACTGTAATAGGTTTCCAGGTATCCTGAAAAAGTAATTTTAGCTGTTGAATCAGTTTGGGCAATTACGGTAGTAACCATGGAAAGACAACCGCTCATCACCATCACTAAAAATACAAATTCAGCTATTTTTTTCATAATCACTATCAATCAATTCTATTCCTTATCACATGGCAAATTTAGTTGCTTAATAGTTGTCGTACCGAGCAACTTTATTCACCCCCTGAATAGCATTTAGCTTGTTAATCAACAATTCAAGAGCATCGGTATCGTGCACATATACCATAATATCACCAGCAAAAGTCCCTTCCTCAGAATTCATTTTAATAGACCTGATGTTTAAATTCAGTTCATCAGAAATGATATGTACAATATCGCTCATCAATCCTTTTCGGTCAGAGCCCTCCAATTTAATACCCGCCAAAAATGACAATTGTGATTGTGCCGTCCACTTGGCTTTGATAATTCTTGTGCCGTAGTTTGACATCGAAGCAATCGCATTCGGACAAATGGTTCTGTGAATCTTAATTCCTTCTGCCAAGGTAACAAAACCTACCACATCATCCCCAGGAATAGGCTTACAACAAGTTGATAAAGAATAATCTATCTTATCCAAATCATCTCCAATCACCAGGGTGTCACTACCAACACCACGGATTTTTTTAAGCTCTTCTTTGAATGTTTTGGCGTCAATAATGGTATTGTTGCGTTGCTCTAAAAGTTGTAAATATTCGGTTTTAAACCTTACCACTTCAGTTTCTACAATTTGTTTTCGGGCAATTTTCACATACAAATCCACCAGTGCCTGGTCGTTGAAATAAGTCAGCAGCCTCAATTCAATTTCAGGAGTTATGACAACGCTCAGTTTATCGAGCATCACTATTAACATTTCTTTCCCTTCAATGGCGATTTGACGCCTGTTGTTTTTCAGGAAGTCTTTAATTTTACCCTTCGACTTGGTACAGAAGGCAAATTTCAGCCATTCTTCGTTAGGTTTTTGTTTGGATGAAGTAAGAATTTCCACCTGATCACCATTTTTCAACAGGTAGCTCAGCGGTACAATTTTGTGGTTTACTTTCGCGCCGATGCAGGTACTTCCGATCTGACTGTGAATTTCAAAAGCAAAATCCAGTACAGAAGCACCATTAGGCAAAATTTTCAAATCTCCTTTGGGCGTAAAAAAGTAAACTTCTTCATTGAATAAATTCCCTCTGAAGTCTTCTAAAAAATCGATGGCTGAAGCATCGGGTTTTTCAAGCATTTCCCTCACTGTCCCAATCCATTGTTCCAAACCGCTTTCAGTATTTACGGCAACACCTTCCTGCTCTTTGTATTTCCAATGTGCTGCATATCCCTTTTCAGCAATTTCATCCATTCGTTTGGTACGCACTTGCACTTCTACCCATTGTCCGGTAGAACTCATCACCGTGGAGTGCAAAGACTCATATCCATTGGAACGAGGAGTACTGATCCAATCTCTTAATCGGTCAGGGTTTGGCCTGTAATAATCTGTAACGATGGAATACGCTTGCCAGCAGGCACTCTTTTCGTTTTCAAATGACGTATGGAGAATGATACGAATGGCAAACAAATCATACACTTCTTCAAAAGGAATATTCTGAGCTTTCATTTTATTCCAAATAGAAAAAATAGATTTCATCCTTCCTTTGATGGTAAAATCAAGTCCAGATTTTTGAAGTTCCAATTCCACAGGAGCAATAAAATCCTTGATAAACTTTTCGCGCGCAATTTTGGATTGCTGCATTTTATGAAGAATGGATTTGTACACTGAAGGATTAGAATACTTCAAATACAAATCTTCCAACTCAGATTTAATGGCATTTAATCCCAATCGATGAGCCAAAGGAGCATATAAAAAAATAGTTTCGGATGCAATTTTCAACTGCTTGTCACGCGGCATACTTTCAAGTGTGCGCATGTTGTGCAGTCTGTCTGCCAATTTGATTAAAATTACCCTCACATCATCAGAGAGTGTCAAAATCATCTTTTTAAAATTCTCTGCCTGCTGAGAACTTCCGTGCTCAGAAGCGCCTGAAATTTTGGTGAGGCCATCAATAATATTGGCAACCTTTGCCCCAAAACTCCTTTCTATATCACTGATTTCTAAATCGGTATCTTCGACAACATCGTGAAGTAAAGCAGCGACAATAGAAGTTGTGCCCAAGCCTATTTCTTCCACCACAATTTGGGCAACCGCAATAGGATGATAAATATAAGGTTCGCCTGATTTACGGCGCATGTCTTTGTGTGCTTCTGCAGAAGTATTGAATGCTTTTTTTATAATTTTAGCATCATTGTCTTTCAGAATAGGTTTTGCCAATCGTAACAATTTACGGTAACGATTTAAAATTTCCTTATTCTCTTTCTCAATATCTATTTCAAGCATATTTTTAGTTTTCAGTTCTCAGTTTTCGGTTCACAGTTTATTGCTTTCAGCCTAAACTACTAAGTAATAAATAGATTAAAAGTGATTTAACTTTAGCTATTACTTAATTGAACAAACGGAAAACCGATTACTGAAAACCGAGAACCTAAATTACAGGTTCCCCGAAGTTAAGAACTATACGTGTAAACACAAAAAAAGGAAAAAAATACTCCTAAAAGTTTGCACTTCAAAAAATGTGTACTACATTTGCAAACTAAGTAAAAAGCGGGTGTGGCGAAATTGGTAGACGCACTAGACTTAGGATCTAGCGCTGCAAGGCATGGGGGTTCGAGTCCCTCCACCCGCACAACAAAAAAAGTTAACAATAGATTTAAAATCTCGATTGTTAACTTTTTTTATTTCTGAATAATTCAACAATTAGAAGCACAAACAATTAGATGGAAATTTTATTCGACAAAAAAGACGCAGCAAACGCCTCTTTGACAGTGAAGCTTACAAAAGAAGATTACAAATCAAAAGTTGATCACAAAATCAAAGATTATACTAAAAAAGTTTCTATTAAAGGTTTTAGACCAGGAAAAGTACCTGTAGCTGTAGTACAAAAAATGTATGGTAAAAGTCTTTTGGTGGAAGAAGTAAGTGCCATACTTGCTGAAAGTATCAATACTTATATCAACGAAAATAAATTAAGGCTTTTAGGAGAACCACTTCCAGACAATGAAGCAACAGGAATTGTGGTTTGGAACAACGATGCGGATTACGCATTTGTTTACAACCTTGGTCTTGTACCCGATTTCACTGTTGATTTGACAGCGAAAACAGGCCTTACGGCGTATGATATTGAAGTAAACGAAAAAAGTGTTCAAGAAACGCTTGAAAACTTAAAGCAACAATTTGGTGAAATGGTAGATGTGGAAACTTCTTCAGAAGGTGACTTCATCAACGGTAAATTAAAAGAAGTAGCAGGCACCTTTGAATCTACAACTTTATTGCCTACTTCTAAATTAGCCAAATCTGAATTGAAGAAGTTCATCGACTTAAAAGTTGGAGATACGGTAAGTTTTGATATTCAAAAAGCATTTGACAATGATGCAGCGGTAATTGCTCACTTTACTGGAGCAAGCAATGAAGTAGCAGCAACAATGTCTGGCCATTTTGAATTTACTGTTGAAACTGTGCGTCATACCAAATTGCCTGAACTGAACCAGGAATTGTTTGACAAAGTTTTCGGAAAAGATGCGGTAACTTCTGTGGAAGAATTCAACATTAAATTGAAAGAAACCATTGTAGACAATTACAAAAGAGAAAGCAAAAGTTTATTAAGCAGGGAATTGCAAAAAGCCTTGGTTGAAAACACTAAAATTGACCTTCCTTCAGCATTCTTGAAAAGATGGTTATTGACCACCAATGAAGGCAAAATCTCTCAGGAGCAAATTGAAACTGAATTTGATTATTATGCCAAAGAATTGAAATGGAATTTGATTCAAAACCAATTGGCTGAAAAAAACAACATCAAAGTGGAGAACAACGAGGTTCTTGACAAAACCAAAGAAATGATGCGTACACAATTTGGAGGTATGCCACTTGATGCTCAAATGGAAGAGTTTTTAAATAAATTTGCCGACAATTATTTAAAAGAAGAAAAAGGCAAAAACTACCTCAAAATATACGAGCAAATCGTACATGACAAAACAATGGAACATTTGCTTTCAAACATCAAATTGGCTACCAAAAAAGTGAACGTTGAACAGTTTCAAGACCTCATGAGACAAGACGCTTAAGATAGTTAAGAAAACCTTGAAATAGTCCTTTGAAAAAAGGACTATTTTTTTACATTTGTAACCAGTACTATTAAATCAAACACGGATATGAATTATAGAGACGAATTTAGAAAATATGCCACCAAAGGCCAAGGAATCAGTAGTATGAAAATGGATACTTTTTTCTCTAGAATGGATGACATGACCAGAACTGTAATTGAAGAAAGAACAACCAATTTCAGAGAAATCGATGTTTTTTCAAGATTAATGGCCGATAGAATTATTTTTTTAGGAAGTGGCATCGACGATTATATTTCAAATATCGTTGTAGCACAACTTTTGTTTTTGGAATCAGTGGATGCAAAAAAAGACATCTTGATGTACATCAATAGTCCAGGAGGTTCTGTATATGCTGGTTTAGGAATTTACGATACCATGCACTACATCAAACCTGACGTGGCAACGATTTGTACTGGTCTTGCAGCATCTATGGGAGCCGTATTGTTGGCTGGAGGTGCTGAAGGCAAAAGGTCAGCTTTGCCTCATGCACGTGTCATGATTCACCAACCACTTGGAGGTGCTCAGGGACAAGCTTCAGACATTGAAATCACTGCCCGTGAAATTCAAAAATTGAAAAAAGAATTGTATGACATTTTAGCAAAACATACAGGCAAAGATTACGATACAATCTGGAAAGACTCTGACCGTGATTGCTGGATGATTGCTGAAGAAGCAAAAGCTTATGGATTGATTGACGAAGTTTTGATTAAAAACGCTGTTTAAAAAATCTTAAATGCAAATCAATAAATAAGCATTAGCGGTTAAAATCGCTAATGCTTATTTCTATTCATCCCAACAAGAGATTTTAACCTGGTACAATAGTTTACACTTTGTTCAGAAGTTAAGCCCTATTTTTATGGAGTCTCTACCAAACTAAAATATGAAATCTAAAATGGCTGCTCAACAACATTGTTCTTTTTGTGGAAAACCTCAAAATGAGGTAAAAATGCTTATTTCTGGTACAAGGGTTCACATTTGTGACAATTGTGTAGAAGAAGCTGGTAAAATCATTAAAGAGCAAGTTGGTGATTCGAAATCAAAAGCAGCTAAGTTTACCCTCATCAAACCAAAAGACATGAAAGCTTACCTTGACCAATTTATAGTTGGCCAGGACGATGCTAAAAAAATGCTTTCTGTAGCGGTGTACAACCATTACAAAAGACTCATGCAGTCAAGTTCATCAGATGATGTGGTGATTGAAAAATCAAATATCATCATGGTGGGAGAAACCGGAACAGGCAAAACCTATTTGGCAAAAACCATCGCCAAAATGCTTGAAGTTCCATTTTGTATTGCTGATGCTACCGTATTGACAGAAGCAGGTTATGTTGGAGAAGACGTAGAAACTGTGTTAACGCGTTTGTTACAAGCCTCTAACTACAATGTAGAACAAGCCGAAAGAGGTATTGTTTTTATTGATGAAATCGATAAAATAGCACGCAAAAGCGACAACCCATCCATCACCCGCGATGTAAGTGGTGAAGGTGTACAACAAGGTTTGTTAAAATTATTAGAAGGCTCAATCGTGAGCGTACCTCCTCAGGGCGGTCGTAAACATCCTGAAGCCAAAATGATAACCATCAATACCGACAATATTTTATTTATCTGTGGTGGTGCATTTGACGGCATTTCAAAGATTATCAGTTCAAGACTAAACACAAGGCCACTTGGTTTTGGAAGCGCCAGCAAATCAACAAAAAAAGTGGATGAAGAAAACTTATTGCAATACATTACATCTCCAGACTTAAAACAATTTGGTTTGATTCCAGAGCTTTTGGGTCGTTTGCCTGTCGTTTCTCACCTGAATCCATTGAACAAAGAAACCTTGATATTGATTTTGACAGAACCTAAAAATGCCTTGATCAAACAATACAAAAAACTGTTTGCCATGGAAGGTGTTGACCTGGTAATTGAAGAGGATGTGTATGATTTAATCGTTGAAAAAGCATTTGCTTACAAACTTGGCGCACGTGGACTGAGGTCAATTTGCGAAGAAATGTTGAGCGATGCTATGTTCGAAATTCCAAGTAATCCTGATGTAAAAACATTTGTTTTGACCAAAGAATACGCTCAGAACACCTTCGAAAAATTCAGCAAAACTCATGAATTGGCGGTGGCTGAGTAGGTATTAACGATAATTAGTTGTGGTTTAATTCATTTTTATTGACTTTTCAAATTCAATAACCAAACTTGTTAAACTATTTTAAAGAAACTATCTTTGATTAAGTAGAGTTACACTTTAAAACAGGCTTTAGTTACAAATTATAAATCATAATATTATGTATACTACTTATCATTTAACATCAGCACAAGAAGTAAACATTGAGCTTTTAGAAGCCATTAAAGCTACATTTAAGTCAAAACCTATTACAATAATTGTGGAAGAAGATTTAGGGAATCCAGAACTTTCTACAAAAATGAAATCTGTTTTAGATGAACGATTGTTAGAAGATGAGAAAACATACTTATCTGCCGAAGATTCTATTGATCAGCTGAATAAAAAATATGGGCTATAAAATAATTATTTCACCTCGAGCTCAAAAAGAAATTATTGACGCTATTGATTTTTATGTGTTGCATAGTATAAGCACACCTCAACTTTTCATTTTAGAACTCCAAAAAAGTTATAAATCGTTAAGCTTAAATCCATTTTTCAGAATTAGATATAAAAATATTCGATCTCTAAAACTAAATAATTATCCTTATTCACTCTTTTTTGTTGTTAATGAAACTTCAAAAATCATTAAAATTATTTCATGTTTCCACAACAAAAGAAACCCCAAACGTTATCCTAAAAAATAAAGTTGTCAAATCTTTTCAGATTTGACAACTTTATAACAATTACATATTCGCAAAGAAATCATTTCCTTTGTCATCCACGATAATGAACGCAGGAAAATTAACTACTTCTATTTTTCTAACGGCTTCCATACCTAACTCTTCAAAATCAAGCACTTCTACCGATTTGATGTTTTCTTTAGCCAATATTGCCGCGGGACCACCAATTGAGCCCAAATAAAATCCTCCAAACTTAGCACAGGCTTCGGTTACTTGTTTAGACCTATTGCCTTTTGCCAACATAATCATCGATCCACCTTGTGCTTGAAACGCGCCTACATACGAATCCATACGACCAGCAGTAGTTGGACCAAAACTTCCTGAAGGCATTCCTTCTGGTGTCTTCGCTGGACCAGCGTAATAGATAGGATGGTGTTTGAAATATTCAGGCATTGGCAAACCTTTGTCTATCATTTCTTTGATCTTAGCATGAGCTACATCACGCGCTACAATCAATGTACCTTTCAAACTCAACCGCGTTTTAATAGGGTATTGAGACAACAACTTCAAGATATCCGCCATCGGTTGGTTCAAATCAACTTCTACGGCTTTTTCCAAATGTGGTGCTATGGCTGGCAAGTATTTCGCAGGATTGGTTTCCAATTGCTCTAAAAATATTCCGTCGGCAGTAATTTTCCCTTTGATATTCCTATCGGCTGAACAGCTAACGCCCATCCCAACCGGACAAGAAGCGGCATGACGAGGCAAACGAATCACCTTCACATCATGGGTAAAATGTTTACCCCCAAACTGTGCTCCTATTTTACTTTCCTGGCAAATCAACAATACTTTGGCTTCCCATTCGAGGTCACGAAAGGCTTGACCACCCATGTTTCCTTCTGTGGGCAAATGGTCGTAATAACCAGCCGAGGCCAATTTTACCGCTTTTAAATTTGCTTCTGCGGATGTTCCACCAATCACAAAAGCCAGGTGATAAGGAGGACAGGCAGAAGTGCCTAAGTCTTTGATTTTGGTTTTGAAAAAATCTATCAAACCTTCTTCCGTTAACAAGGCTTTGGTTTGTTGGTACAAATAGGTTTTATTGGCTGAGCCACCACCTTTTGCTAAAAATAAAAATTTATAGGCATTTCCCTGTTCTGCATAAATATCAATTTGAGCAGGCAAATTCGTTCCTGTATTTTTTTCTTCCAACATGTTCAAGGGAACCAGTTGAGAATATCGGAGGTTTTTGTTTTTGAAGGTATTGAAAATCCCCTTAGACAAAGCTTCTTCATCATTGGCTCCAGTCCAAACACTTTCGCCTTTTTTGGCCATTACAATAGCCGTACCAGTGTCCTGGCAAGAAGGCAGTTGACCTTCTACAGCAATTGCAGCATTTTGCAACAAAGTATAAGCTACAAATCGATCATTGTCAGTCGCTTCAGGATCATCAAGCATCGCTGCAACTTTTGCCAAATGACTTGGCCTCAACATGAATGACACATCCGACATGGCTTGTTCGGCCAACAATTCTAAGCCTTTAGGATCAACTTTTAAAATCGTTTTGCCTTCAAATTCTACTGTTGAAACATAGTCTTTACTGATTAATTTGTATTCGGTAGTATCTTTTTGAATAGGAAATGGTTGTTGGAAATTAAATGTTGACATGGTCGTGTTTTAGGTAATAAATTCAGAATTGAAAATTAATCATTTTTTTAAAATTATAGTGGAATGAGCTTGTTTTTTGACACCAATAAATTGAAAAAAGGCCGTATTATTTATTAATAACAGGTCAAAAAAAAATCCCGATCTAGATCGGGATTTTTAATTAGTCATTAAGGTTATCTGAATCAGGAGATTGGTTATCTACCTTCTTTTTTTCAGCTTTTTTCAGTTTCTCCCATTTGGCATACTGTTTAGCATTTAAAATTGATTTCATGTTTTTTTTGAAATCAACCCCCACCAATTTAATTTCTTTATTCATCGCTTTAGGATCTGCTGCATGTGTTTTTTTAAAGGCATCCACTTTAGCCGCTTCTTCAACACATAAAGCATGCACTTTTTGTCTTTGATCAGGAGTCAAACCCAATTGTTTGGTCAAATGATCAGCCCTATGGTTTGCCCTGTGAACATGGTGTTTCGAGTGTTCATGGTTATGAACTTCTTCAGAACTAACGGTTACACCTGTAGCATTTTGAGCTACTGCTACCCCAAAAGTCAGGGTTAAGCCAGAAAGTAGAATAATTATTTTTTTCATATCTTGAATGTCTTGTTTGTTCGGTTTACGAATATAATAAAAAATAGTTATTAGCAAGTACCACTTTAAAAAATAAAATACCATTCCAAAAACATTTGAAATGGCATTTTATTTTAATTCATAAGAAAATAGATTTTAATCTCCCAGACCTTCTTCAAGACCAGAGGCATCTTTTGCTCCTTTTCTCTTTGCTTTTTCTTCCGCTCTCAATTGTTCCCATTTGCTTGCTTGTTCCGGCCTAA
>Ga0209353_10002230_pt1 | contig 10670 bp, 8 predicted proteins | sample LauGreSpBDMM15SD_2_FD_187561 | JGI IMG/M metagenome (GOLD analysis project Ga0209353, IMG submission 187561) | Freshwater lake microbial communities from Lake Michigan, USA - Sp13.BD.MM15.SD (SPAdes) (version 2) | ecosystem: Environmental > Aquatic > Freshwater > Lake | place: Lake Michigan, USA...
TATCAATATCCGAAACTTCCAAATTATTGGCTTGCAATCCTTCGTTAATGACTTCACTGAAACGAACAACAGCATTTTTAAATACAAATTGACCATTCATATACGGAAAATAGCTTTCGTCATTTGGATCATTGTCGGCAATAATATCAGTAATCCATCGCCCACCCATTCCTGGAGCTTTTACCACTAATTCTTCCGCATGTTGCCCTTCGGAATGCAAATGAGTGGATAAAATTCCTTTCGTTAAATCTGCTTCCCGACTTAAAACAGCCGCTCCTGCTCCATCGCCAAAAATAACAGAAACGCCACGACCACGGGAAGTCATGTCCAATCCTGTAGATTGAATTTCGGAACCAATTATTAAAATGTTTTTATACATTCCCGTTTTTATGTATTGATCGGCAACAGACAAAGCGTATACAAAACCCGAACATTGGTTTCTCACATCTAACGCGCCAACGGTTCTCAATCCTAAATCTCTTTGTACCAAAACTCCAGGTCCAGGAAAATAATAATCTGGGCTTAAAGTAGCAAAAACAACAAAATCAATATCGACATTAGAAAGTCCTGAGCGTTCAATGGCTATTCTAGCAGCTTTCACACCCATAGAAGTTGTTGTATCTTGTCCTCTAACAATATGACGGCGTTCTTGAATCCCAGTTCTTTCTTGAATCCACTCATCATTGGTATCGATAATTTTTGACAAATCATCGTTGGTAACTACATTTTCAGGAACATAAAAACCCAATCCTGTTATTTTTGAATGATACATAGTTGCTAGAATTAATGGTTGAATTTGTATGCTAATTTAAGGATAGTTTTCAGTAATTAGGAAACATACCTCGAATAATTTTCTAAAGTCCTAAGGAAACCTCAATATTCGTTTCCAATTCCGAATTATGGTCAAAGAAAATTACGTTTCTATTGGCAACCGCCTTAATTAAATAGTGGCTTCCTTTAAAATAAGATTGTTTCACTACTACTTTTAACGCCCCATTATCGGATATTTTTAATTGATGTGGGTACAATAAAAGTGTTTCGTCTTCGCCTTCAATTTCTGAGAATTGGGACTTTTTCAATTCATTAACTTCCCCAAAAAGAGAGGCAATGTATTTATTTGAGGGATTTTTATATAATGCTAAAGAATTGGCTTTAGCGATTACTTCTCCGTCTTGCAAAACGATAGTTTCCTCGGCAAATGAAAGGGAATCCGTACTATCATGCGTGGCAACAATGCAGGTAATTCCTCTCGATTTTAGGTAAGCGAACAAATTCCTACGCAATGCGTTTTTTCTAAAATTATCAATTTGACTGAACGGCTCGTCTAACAATAAAACTTCTGGTTCCAATGCCAAAACTCTTGCTAAGGCCACTCTTTGTTGTTGTCCACCGCTAAGATATTTTGCTTTTACATTTGCAAAATCTGTCATTTCAACGATTTCTAATAATTCTTGAATGTGTTGTTGTTTTTTATCTAAATTAACGTTGGAAAGGTATTTTCCTACATTTTCGGAAACCGTAATATAGGGCATCAAATCGAAATCCTGAGAAAGATATTTCATGAATGACATTCCAGGAACCAAATTGAATTTTGTTCCTAAAACTTCCGTTTCATTCCAAAAAATTTGACCTTCATCTAAATCGTACAAACCATAAATCAATTTTAACAGCGTACTTTTTCCGCAACCACTTTCGCCAATAACAGCAATGTTTTGACCTTTTTGGATTGTGAAATTCATTTGTTTTATGACTTTTTTATCGTCATAACTAAAAGAAATATTTTGTACTTGAAGCATAAATTAAATTAGAAGAGACACTCAAAAATTAGTTGTGCAAAGATAGATTAAAGTATAAAAATAGGGTGTTATTTTTAAAATAAAACTAATAAATTATTGCTGGTTAATACCCATTTCAGGTATCCAAAAATGCTTTTCAAAATCTATAATTTGATTGTCAATTACTTCAATACCTTCGCTTTCAAGTAATTGTTGCATGAGGTTGGTTCCGTCAAAATGGTGTTTTCCTGTGAGCAAACCCTTTCTATTAACAACGCGGTGTGCTGGAACATCTTCCAAATTATGTGAGGCATTCATTGCCCAACCTACCATTCTTGCCGAACGAGAAGCCCCAAGAATTTTAGCAATTGCACCGTAGGAAGTCACTTTTCCGTAAGGAATTTGGCGGGCAACAGCATAAACGCGTTCAAAAAAATTATCACTTTTATCGGTCATTTTATATCCAGTAGCTTTTTATGAGTTTCAAAAAAGTAATTATAGAAACCAATCCAGTTATAGAGCCGATGATATAATTTCCATTATCAATCAGGAAAGAAGTCTTATTTTCTTGCTTTTTGAAGAATAGAATATAGAGGTAAAATACGGAAAAAGAACCCAAAACAACGCCTAAAACAAAGGAATAAATGAAAAAGGAATTGAAGAAAAAATAACCATATGAAGACATTGTAACGCTTACAAAAACATAATACGGTATGGGAAATAAATTCAATGCAGAAAGCAACATTCCAAGAAAAAAACGGCTAGCTTTACTGTGCATTTTAATCTCTTGCTTGGCTTTTTTTGGCTTTCGTGCAGACCAAAAAAAGTAAACAGAAAGACCTAAAAAAAGAAGCACCCCAATTTCCTGTAAAATATTGATTATATCTTGCCGGCTAAAAATGAACTTCGCAAACAATAAAGCGATGTAGGTTTGAAATAATACAATAATGGTTGCTCCGCTTACGAAAGAAATTGCTTCATTTCTACCGTCAACCGCGCTCACTTTTGCGGCCGTCATATTGATTAAACCTGGCGGCATAATTCCAATTGAGGCGATTACAAAACCTAAAAATAAAGGCACTATGAATTCCAAATCCTATTTAATTTTAAAACGAATATACGTAATTGCTTTGTTAATTTCTAAATATTGCTTTTCATAAAAAGTCTGAAAACCAGTAACTTCCTCTGGACTTCCTTCGTTAACATATACATTGTGGTTGGCATATAAAACTTCGTGTCCTTCGCCGTGAAGCAATCCTAAAGTGTAACCGTGCATGAATTCGCTGTCGGTTTTTAGGTTCATTATTCCATCTGGTTTGAGGATTTTTTTATACAATTTCAGAAATTCAGAATTGGTCATTCTGTGTTTGGTACGCTTGTATTTTATCTGTGGATCTGGGAATGTAATCCAAATTTCATCGACTTCATTTTCATTGAAAATATGATTTACCAATTCGATTTGGGTTCTAATAAAAGCCACATTGTGCAAACCCGTTTCCACGGCAGTTTTTGCACCCCGCCAAAAACGAGCCCCTTTTAGATCAATACCAATGAAGTTTTTATTTGGGTATTTCTCGGCCAATCCAACAGAATATTCGCCTTTTCCACAACCTAATTCCAACACAATTGGATTGTCATTTTTGAAAAAATCGGCGTTCCATTTTCCTTTTAACGGGAATAAATCGCCAACTACTTCTTCTCTTGTCGGTTGAAAAACATTATTGAATGTATCGTTTTCTTTGAACCTTTTTAATTTATTTTTACTTCCCACGGTTTGTTTTATATTTTGGCAAAATTAAGGAAATATATAGGATAAAATATAGTTTTTTTAAGAATCAAATTCAATGTGCTTTTGGAGTGTAAAAGAAAATTGCGAACCCTTTCCTAGATTACTTTCTACGAATATTTTTTCATTATGAGCTTCAATAATGTGTTTCACTATGGCGAGGCCAAGACCCGAACCCCCTTCTGATCTGGCGCCACTTTTATCCACTCGAAAAAAGCGTTCAAACAATCTTGGGATATTTTTAGCATCGATTCCTTCTCCATTGTCAGAGATGTTTATTAATATGTGATTATTGATAACATCTTCAAAACCAATTTCAGTGGAGCCACCACTTTTTCCGTATTTAATTGAGTTTTCAATCAAATTCGTGACTACTTGTTGAATTTTGTCATAATTTCCAACAACTAAGATTGGCTTATTATATTTATCATCAAAAGTGATTATAATATCTTTTTTATTGGCTTTCATTTCCAACAAGTCCATAACATTTTGAGTTAATGCAACAATGTCGAAAGGCGCCATTGTTAATCTTTCCTCGGACATTTCAAGTTTGGAAATCGTATCTAAATCTTCTACAATATAGACCAATCGTTCCACGCCGTTTAAAGCACGTGCTAAATATTTTTTTCGGATAGTTTTGTCTTTCATTCCGCCATCAAGCAATGTAGAAATATAACCTTGAACCGTAAATAGTGGTGTTTTGAGTTCGTGTGAAATATTACCTAAAAACTCTCTTCGGTACTCTTCCCGAATTTTTAATGTTTCAATTTCTAATTTTTTATCCGATGCAAATTTAGAAACCTCACGAGTAATCGAACTCATATCGGTAATTGGTGATTTATTTACGATGGTAGCAGATTCTAAAAAAGAAAAATCATCGTATATTTTTTTTACTTTTTGGAAAATAAAATGTTGAACTTTAAATTGTAATAATAGGAAGGAGAATAAAGCGATGCAAACCGCAAAAATTAAGCAAAATTTGAAAGAAAACTCAAAGAAAAAATAGGTTAAAAAACCAACTAATCCTGTTGAAAAAAAAGTAATTTGTACCGCTGAGTTTACAGCAAAACGATATGTCTCTCTAATTTTTTTAGTCATCTATGCTTCAAACTTATAACCAACTCCTTTAATGGTTTTGAAAAATTCATCTCCAATTTTTTCTCTTAATTTTCTAATGTGTACATCGATGGTTCTGCCTCCTACAATGACATCATTGCCCCAAACTTTATCTAAAATTTCTTCCCTTTTAAAAACTTTTCCTGGTTTCGACGCTAATAAATAAAGCAGTTCAAATTCTTTTCTTGGAAGAACGATTTCGATATTGTCTTTTACTATTTTATATTCTTCCCGATTAATTTCAATACCGCCAACATTCAATGTTTCAGAATTTTGTTCGGTTTCTTTCAGTCTTCGCAAAAGCGCTTTGACCTTGCTAACCAATAATTTAGGTTTAATAGGTTTTGTTATGTAATCATCAGCGCCAGCATCGAAACCAGCTACTTGTGAATAATCTTCGCTACGAGCAGTTAAAAAAGTGATAATAACATTACTCAATTCAGGAATTTTTCTGATATTTTCACAGGCTTCCATCCCGTCCATTTCTGGCATCATTACATCCATTATGATTAGGTGTGGCAAAAACTTCTTAGCTTTAACTATTGCCTCTCTTCCATTTGAAGAAGTAGCAATCTGATAACCTTCTTGTGATAGATTGTATCCTACGATTTCTAAAATATCTGCTTCATCATCAACCAACATGATTTTTATGTCTTTCTTCTTCATAATGTGAAATTAAATCTTTTATGATTGTAAATGTAAATATAAAACAAAACAAAAATAGAATTCACGCTAAATTAATTTAGTGATGATTTGGTAACACTAAAAAAACATTTTGATAAAGCGCTATTTTTAAATAAAAAAGCCTGTGAATAAAAATCCACAGGCTTAAATTAAATGTATATTAATCTATCTTTTTATAATTCTGAAAGATTTTGTAAAATCTCCTTGTTTTAAAACCAAGATATACATACCTGATTGGTAATTATTCCCGAATTCTTGATTGTTAATACTATCGTTATCAAAATTTCGAGTCTCAACTATTCGTCCCGTAACATCGTAAACATTTAAGTTAATGTTTTCAGAACCAACAGAATCAAAAGTTAATCTAAAACTGTCCGTAAATGGATTAGGATATGAAATTAAAAGATTATCGTCAGAAATTAAATTCCCTGTTCCTAAACTTGCAGTAATTTCTGTAAAATCAGCACCCGTTAAGGCAACTGAACCAGTTGCAGGTCTGTAATCTAACCCTGTGTAAATACTTCCATCAGTTGTGTTGTAAGGTTGCGTTAACAAACCAGCACTTAGGGCTTGCGAAGAATTCATATTAGCAGTAAACCAAGTTGCAACATCAAAAGTTGTTGGAGCTGTAGTTATAGCTATTTTTGCAGTTACTGTACCTGCTATAATATTGTTTTTAAATTTAAGGCTATTTGACGCATTCGCATTAGCTATTGTTGTTGTACCATCAATAACAACACCATCAACAAAATCCATAAAAATAGAGTTGTGGATTCTCAATTTGGTATTTCTTCTCATGTGAGCAGCTCTTCTGTGTCTAATATTAAAAGTACCCGTATTTAGCAATGTTTTTCTGTAATCAGGCCCTATTAGAGTACAGTTTGAAAAGGTACCTCTAGTGTGATTTGTACCATCAAGACTACTACTATTATTGTCAGTCTCAAAGCAGTTAGAATCTGAAGTATCTGCAGCAGAAGGTTCTTTTACAGCCAAACAAAATTGAACATTTCCACTCCATCCGTTATCCGTGTCGAAATCGTCATCAAGACCATTAAAAGCAACTAAATAAGTGCTACTATTCGATCCTCCAAACCATTCAAAAGAATCATCATTAGAATAAGAAACTTGCACATAATCAATTTTTGTTAGTTTACCGCATGCTCCCATAGTCAAACCGTTAATTTCAGTATTACTTCCAGCAGCTCCGTAAGTAAATCCTGCAAACTCAATTCTAACATACTTTAAAGTACCAGAATTATCGTTGTCGTCTGGTGTAGCTTCACCACCGAATTTAGTGTCATCGCTTTGTGCTATTCCTTCAATATAATTGAACCCACCATTAATGTTGTAAGAACCTTTACCTAAAAGTACTATACCGCCCCAATCTCCTCTATTTCTGAAATTTACATCATTACCCGAGGTAAATACAATTGGGCTAGTAGCAGTTCCTTCCGCCATAAGTTTAGCTCCTCTAGTTATAAACAAACCAGCACCTGCAATCTTACCACGAACTATCACACCAGGCTGAATTGTTAAAGTCGCATTATTTTTTACATAAATTGGAACTGTCAATTCATAAATATTTCCAGTTGTCCAAGTTGTATTTGAAGTAATGTTAGAAGAAATAACTACATTAGGCGCTGGATATACTGTTGTTTTGGGATTGAATTCTGTCCAACTATCCGTCCACATTGCTGTTGGCGCAGGTGCAAATGCTCCTCTATAAGTTGTGGTTGTAAATTGGGCAAACCCAATAAAATTAACAGCAATCAAAGCTGTAAATAAGTAAAATGTTTTCATGTTGTTATGTTTAAATGTTTCTACAAAAATAAATCAAATTAAAAATCGCTGTGTTAGCTTTAGGTTATTAAAACTTTAACAATAAGCAACCTAAATTCAAAATCCTGATAAAAAAGACTCATATTAAACTATGACATTTTTTAGAAGTTATACGTCATAACAAATGAAAATACACGTCCAAAAGTGTTACTACTAATTAAATCATCTTCAGCGCTATTATAACCGTTTTTATTTTGCGAATCGCCAGTAAAGACTTTATTGAATAAAGCATTAATTCCTTTAATATCATTTGATCCAGAATAATTATTTTGATAAAAAATTATATCTTGAGCCAATGCATTTTGAACATTTAATTTTAATTCAATCTTATTTTTTAAAAAACTTTTTGCAAACTGAAAATCTAAAAAGGTTCTTGCCTTTTCCCAAAAAGCAGGAGCCGTATTTCCAGTAGTCTGATTACCATGAATTGAAATTCTATCACCTACCCTATTAATGTTGGATGAAAAGGACCAGCCTAATTCTTTATTTAGATATTGCAGTCCAGCATTTAAAACATAAGGCGATTGACCCTGTAAAGGAGAATCTATTGCAGTTGGAGTTAAATTTGAAATGTCAACTTTAGAGCGTATAATTGCTATATTTGAAAAAACTGTAAAATCGTTCAAAAATTTATTTTCTTTTGCACTCGTAAATGCACTTAACAATAATCTAAATTCAAGTTCTATTCCGAAGTTTGTTCCAGAGGCTGCATTTTGGTATTTATTCTGGTTATTCGCTAAAGCCTGAATTTCAATTGGATTTTTAAAATTTTTATAAAATAAAGATGTTGAAAATAATTGTCCCTTACCAGGGAAAAACTCGTACCGCAAATCAGCATTAAATATTTCGGCTATTTTTAAGTCTGGATTACCCTCAGTACTAAATCTAGTGTCAAAATCAAAAAATAAAAATGGTGCTAATTCTCTGAATTCTGGTCTGTTTAAAGTTTTAGATCCACTTAATCTCAAATTTTGTTTTTTGTTAAGGCTGTAAACAAAATTTACAGACGGTAAAATGTCGAGTTGAGTATCCTCTACAAAAACAACAGCTCCAACGTCTGATTTGGAATTCAATTGTTGCGTGTAATTTTCAATACGAGCACCCCAAATTACTCTTAGTTTATTGAAAACATTATCAATCATCAAATAACCCGCATCTAAATTAGAACTAGCGTCATAATAATCGCTACCTTTAGTACCCTCAAAAAGTGTTAAACCACTTACTCGGGGAGATGTAGACAAAATACCCATATTTGCTGCATTAAAAATAGTTGCATTTGGCAGCGTAGGAATTAATGAAGATAAAGTATTTGCCCCCCAAGCTATGCCGTTAACAAACCCGTAAAAAGGAATATACCCTAATTGTCTTGCGTTAAATTTTCTGTTTCGAGATTGCATAATTCCTCCAATCTTTATATCAGCAGAAAAATCGTTTAAAAAATTTATCTTTTTGCTGATATCAATTTTTCCGCTATAAATATCTTCAGTATTATTGGATGTAAAAATAGAACCAGGATAATCTGTACCAACATTGTTTAAAACAAAGTTTGCAGTCGGCACTGATTGAGTTCCATCAGCATATTGGATATATTCATACGTATTTCGTCTTTCGGATGGAATTTCACGTTGAACATTGCTGTATGAACCAACCCAATTTAATTTAATTTTGCTTTCAGGCAAAAAATGCTCTCCAACTAATTGTCCTGTATAAATTTTATTTTGCGTAAATAATCTATTGGATGATGAATTTATTGTTGGTTCAAAATCGGTTGCATTCTTTGTACCAATTCTGTCTGCATATCTGCTTTCTGAAGTCACACTGTATAAATTTTTTAAACTTAATTTATTGTTAGTGTTAAGTTTTAAACTAAGATTTACGATTCCACCAAAAAGTTTTTGCACCCTATAATTTTCATTTTTAAAATCTTTTAAAATAGCTCCAGGTGTTTCATATTCCTTTAAAACTCCCTTACCAAAAGTATTGGAAGTATTATTGGTTAAAGACGCTATCAATCCTAAATTTTTAGTCTCATTTAATTTGAAAAAACGCCCAATAGTGAACTGATAACTAGAATTTGGATCAAATTTACTTTTATGAACCTCCCAATTAGTTTGATAATTTTTAGCCAAATCTGCGATTTGTAATACGCTTGCTTCAGTCCTCAAATTTTGAAGTGCGATAAATTCTGTTGAGCTAGGAAAATTAGATGGTAGTGACGACTTTTTATCATTCGCTTCGTATTTAGTTTGATTGGTCGTAATGGAATTATATCCTGTTCCAACAGAAACTGATTGAAAATCTTTATCAGGAGTAGATTTTGTGTTAATATCTATAACTCCACCTGCAAATTCCCCAGGTAAATCTGGTGTAGCTGTTTTATAAATTACTAAATTGTCAAGCATATTTGCTGGGAAAATATCAAATGAAAAAGCTTTTTTATCAGGTTCAGTACTAGGTAACGGAGATCCATTCAAATAGGTAGTGTTGTATCTGTCATTTAATCCTCTAATAATAACAAATTTGTTGTCTTGAATACTAGTTCCACTTATTCTCTTTAAAACATCAGAAGTTGTTCTGTCTGGGGTTCTTTTTATTGATTCAGCAGAAATACCGTCGGAAACTCTTGGACTATTTTTTTGAACAGTTAATAATGAAGCTACAGATTCTGCATTCATTTTAGCTCTCTTAATAACAACTTCATTTAAACTGTTATTTTTTTCAGACATCGAAACTGTAAGTGAAGTCGTTTCATCTTTCGTAGTTTCTATATCTGATATTATTTTTGTCTCCAATGTGAAATCAGAAAACTCTAATTCTTGTTTTCCAACGGGAACATTTCGAATTATGAAATTTCCAGAAGCATCAGATTGTGTTATTATTTTTGTGTTGAGTAATTTAATGGTAACGCCAGGTATCGATTTCCCTGTGCCTTCTTCAATTACAGTCCCTTTAATACTAGCTGTTTGTGAATAAATAGCACTTGAAATAAGAAGTGAGAAAAGAAAGAAAAAATGCTTCATTGTAATTTTTTTTGAGGTGAATTATATAAATGCAAAAATAATAACAGCAACTTGTTTCGATGTTACCAATTTATTATCAAAAAATAAACAATAGCGGTTAATGTAAAATTAATGTCAATTTTTATGTTTTAATTTATCTATTAGTTAATTTTAAATTTACATTGGAATTGAGAAATTTAATTATGAGATTCAATTAAAAAGGGGCTTTACGACAATTTGTCACCCTCATTTTAATTGGTATTCTATTTGAGGAATCCTAGGAAATAATAATCTTAAAATTTTAATTTATGACAACTGGAAAAATCAATGTTTCGGTAGAGAACATCTTCCCTTTAATTAAGAAGTTTTTATACAGTGACCACGAAATATTTTTACGGGAGCTGATTTCAAACGGAACCGATGCTACTTTAAAATTAAAACATCTAACAAGTATTGGCGAAGCAAAAATTG
>Ga0209353_10002231_pt1 | contig 10669 bp, 7 predicted proteins | sample LauGreSpBDMM15SD_2_FD_187561 | JGI IMG/M metagenome (GOLD analysis project Ga0209353, IMG submission 187561) | Freshwater lake microbial communities from Lake Michigan, USA - Sp13.BD.MM15.SD (SPAdes) (version 2) | ecosystem: Environmental > Aquatic > Freshwater > Lake | place: Lake Michigan, USA...
ACATAGTGACTTAAGGGTTACAGGTCAAGTGAATGTTGGTAGTGTTAATTTTAAAAATGTATCGGGTTCACAAATAGACATGACTGGAAGTCTGCGTGTAACAGGTAAAATTGCTACCACGGAAGTTTGTGTTACTCCTAATGCTGTTTGGTGTGATTATGTTTTTGAAAAGGATTACAAACTGATGCCATTGAAAGACTTAGGGAAATATGTAACCGAAAACAAACATTTACCCGAAATTCCAACCACCGCTGAGGTAGCCAAAAGCGGTGTAAACATTGGAGAAATCAATGTATTGTACCTTAAAAAAATAGAAGAATTAACACTTTACGTTTTACAACAACAAAAACAATTGGAGCTGCAACAAAAACAATTTGAAACACAACAAGCTCAAATCAATACCCTTGTGAGTAAGTTGTCGTTAAACAAGTAATCAGATATTAAGTTATCAAGTTGATATTTAGTTATCATCTCACATTCACTTTTTACAAAATACGAATGTGAAACAACGTTACATAAATTCATTTAACTTTTTAATACCATGTTAAAACAAATTTTAAGCTTAGCCCTTTTCTTTATGGGAACAGCTACCGTAATGGCACAAAGCCAATATGTGCAATTTACATACGATGGAAGAGGAAACCGTATCGGCAGACAAATTACAATTGGCCCATTTCGAAAAGGTGATGAACTTTCAAATAAATCATTAGATACCACTGCCATCAAAGAACAATTAGGAAAGGCAACGGTATTGATTTATCCCAACCCAATTGCTGGTGAAATCACAGTAAATGTACAAGACACTTCACAAACCACACCGATCGAAGGCTCTATGCTGGTGATGAATGTAGTGGGAACGCAAGTAGGCACAGCAACCATCAAAAATGGCACAGGAAATTTTGATTTCCACAACCAGCCCACAGGTACTTATATCCTTCGTATTGCCTACCAAGGCAAAAGCATAGACTGGAAAGTACTCAAACAATAACCGAGTTTTTTTAATTACCTCTTTATATAAACAAGCTACGCAATGCGCTTTTTACAATATATTTCAGTTTTCATACTGTTGATTTCAACAAGTAATTTACAGGCACAAGGTCAAAAAGAGTTACTTCTGAGTACGCCACAAGCGGCAGGTACGTATGTTGCCCGAGACAAAATAAAACTTAGTCAAGGGTTTTCAGCCAAAAGCAGTTCGGGAGTAGGAAAATTTACACTTGATGCTACTATTACGCCTGCGGCAAGTTATGGCAGTTTATCTGCTTCAGGAAGACCTTCAAACCAAACGGCTTTTACTACTTCCAATGTTGTAGGGACTATTGCAGGGAGTGCAGATGTAAGTTCATCTGGTGCGGCGACTTATACCATTCCAATTGTTATACCTACAGGCACAGCAGGGATGGAACCAGAATTGTTTATAATGTATAATAGTCAAAATTCTAATGGACAACTTGGTAAATCTTGGTCCTTAACAGGCTTATCTACCATAAATTTAGCGCCTAAAAATTACTACTATAATTTTGCTGAAGCAAATTTTGCTGGAGAAGAATATGGTTTAGAGTTAGATGGAAGTAGGTTAATTTTAATAAATGGAATGTATGGTTTTTCAGGATCAGAATACAGAACCGAAATCGATTCATACAAAAAAATCACCCTTACTGATAATGGTTTTATTGTTCTAAATAAAGATGGCACAGTAAACGAATATGGAAGTAATGCAAATAGCACTATAAATTCTGGTCGAGTGGGTATTGATATAACATTACGGTCTTCATATAGTTTTAGATTAACTAAAACTACTGATAAAAATGGTAATTTTATTAGCTATACCTACGGACAAGCTGATGGTGAAAGTTGGATACAACAAATTAATTATACAGGAAATACAATAGAAGGGTTGTCTACATTTGCAAAAATCGTATTTATGTACGACATAAAAACGGATAAAAATATATTATATACGCATAACTATAAAATAACGCAATCTCGATTACTTTCAAAAATAGAAGTGAGTACTAAAGAAACCCTTTTTAGACAATATGATTTATCCTATAGTTATGATGGATTTTCTACATTACTTTCTGAAATTAAAGAAACTGGAACAGATGGAAAATCTTTTAATACCACTAAAATAAAGTGGGGACCATCAAATACAGGAGACCCTTACCTGGTTCCTACGGGAATTATGATTAATAATTCACCCGTCGTGAATCAAATAAGACCAAACCAACAAATTATAGCAGGAGACTTTAATGGCGATGGTAAAAATGAATTTTTAAGTTATAGAGAAGGAGACATCAATAAGATATATAACACTGGAACTACTAATCCTAATACCGATTGGACTCTTTATAATAAGCCAACAAGTGCAAGTCCATTTACGCAATTAGCTTCGGGTATTTTTTTCCCTTATACCACAAATTTGTATGTTAACTACTTAAATGTGGTGGATATTAACAAAGATGGTAAAGATGAGTTGTTACAACTATATGTAAATAAATATAATAAATTTCATATCGTAACTGTAAAAGTTTATCAATTTATAAATAATACTTTTCAAGATGTTACAGCTGCTTTTCCAGACTTTTCTAGAAATTATGCTCAAACTGTTACTGACAATAATTTGCGTTATGAGTACAAGGTTTATACGGGTGATTTTGATGGGGACAATAACACAGATTTAATGCTTAGTCAATCTGTTGAACATCAAGCAAGTATTTACAACGTTTTTCGTTGTAAAATAATTGATATTGATCAGGTCGTACCCATCGCTAATACTAGTCTAGGTTTGTTAAATTATGGGATTTTTGTAGCAAACATAAATGGGAATACCAAAACGGATATTATAACAGTCAGTGAATTAAAAATGAATGCTTATGAATTGAATACCTCAACCAATACATTTGAAAGTATTTCAACTTACACAGATGCCGAAGCAATTCAAACCCATTATTCTAATTTTACTTTGCCTACGTGTCAAATATTTATCAAAGACTTTAATGGTGATGGCCTTTCTGATATTCTTTACAAAAACGATATTAGGTTATATTTTTCTTATTCGAAAAATTCAATTCAAAATAATTTTATATATATAGGAGAAGATATAAATTCAGATAATCCACTTTTAATTGGAGATTTCATTGGAGATGAAAAAATAGAGCTCTTAAGGTACATTCCGGATATTGGTCCAGGGTTTGATTTTTTTAGTGTCTCAGATACTGAAGAAGCTGGTCTTGTTTTTATATCTCATCAGGATAAACCTTCAAGTACAAATTCAGTTATTGATCTTGGTTTTTTTGAATCTGTAAATTTAGTTGATTATAACTCTGATGGTAAAGATGATTTTCTATTTCCCGAAAGAGATAATCAATACCACGTATTTTCATTTACAAATGATAACGGAGCAAATGGTTTAGTCACCTCAATAGAAAATGGGTTTAGTAATATCACCAATTTTAATTATGCTTTTATAAACAATACTACTGCGTATACTTATTCCAATGTAAATAGCCCATCGATTTTCTCCTATTGCAAGCCAATTAAAGTGACAACAAATATGAATCAACAATTTGGGGGGGCATATACAAATAATATTAATTATTCTTACAGAAATATCCTTTTCAACACTAATGGTATTGGATATATGGGTTTTGATCAGGTTGTTAAAAACTACAGCACAATTGCTAAAACTGAAGTTTATAATTACGCATATCCTATCAATTTTTCTTTCAATCAGTTTTTGACTAAAGTAAGTTCAAATGATAAAAATGGTCAGGCTATTTCGGAGAGTAATTATGCCTTACCTGTTATAACAACTACAGGTAAAGTCATTCGACTTCAACAAACCTCTAATACCAAAAAGGATTTTATTAAAGGAACTTCATCAACTGCTGTAATCAATTATAATAGTGCTACTGGTAATGTCACTTCTACAGTAGAAAAAGTATTTGATGACATTACTACCACTACACTGGTATACGAAGAAACGAATAATAATCAGTATGGACTTTATGGTTCCTGGTGTCCTTCAAGCCTTACATTAAACACCAATACCAAACGTTTTATTCCTTCAGGAGATGCTGCCATCACTAATGAAACGAAATATGAGTATGATAACTTAGGCAACCTTGATTATAAATATGAATTCAATAATGATATTCCTAAAACTATAAAAACACATTATTACAATAGGAAATTCGGTTTACCTCAAAGTACAGAGATTAGTTCCCCAAATGCTAATCCGGTTGTAGAAACCAAAACAGGCTCAGTACTTTATGATGTTACTGGCAGGTTTGTTATAGAAAGTATTAATACATTAAATCAGGTCAGTAAATCTTTTTACAATCCTTTGGGACGATTGGTTAGCGAAACAGGCGTTGATGGTATTACCATTTCACATAATTATGATGGTTTTGGAAGAGAAATCTATATGCTCACTCCTGTTGGGTCAGTTACGAAAACATTTGCATGGACTCAAGGTTCGCCATCTGGGTCTTTATACAGCGTCACCACAACTGCTACAGACAAACCTACAAGCATTACTTATTATGATGCCGCAGACAGAGTAATCAAATCTCAAATTACAGGACGAAAGAATTCAACTGTTTGTAAAGACAATGTATATAATATTGATGGTACACTTCAAAAAACATCAAAACCATATTATGCCAATCTTTTTGAAACACCAATATGGATTGAAAATACAGTTTATGATAACCTATTCCGCTTAAGGGAACAAAAAGTAAACGCACTGATTACCAGATATAATTATGACAATAGTGGCAGAATTTTGACAGTTACCGATCCTAAAATGCATCGGACTGTTACCTATACGAATGCTTTAGGACTAACAACATCAGTAGAGGATGCAAAAAATAACATTACTTCATTTACCTATAACAATCTTTTATTGCCTAAAAATACAGGGACAAATATCTTAGGCTATGATGATTATGGCCATAAAACGAGTTTAAATGATCCCAATGCAGGCATCACTACTTATGCTTATGACGCTTATGGCAGGTTATTTACCGAAACAAATGCTGGAGGTACATATACCTTGCATTATGATGGACTTAACAGGCCCGTATCAAGGACGGGACCTGATGAAAACATTGTTTATACGTACAATACAAGTGGAAAAGGGATTAACCAACCTGCCAGTATAACCAATACGGTGAATAACAATGGGCAAACCTATGCTTATGACAATTTGGGGAGACTCACCAGTCTAAAAGAACAAAGTGGAGGGCAGGTTTTTGAAACAAAATATGAGTATGATCTTCAAAATGGGAATCTTATAAAACAGGTTTATCCTACAGGCTTTACCATAAAGAAATCGTATGAAAAGGGATATTTAAAAGACATAACAAGAGCCGATAACAATACCGCAATCTGGACACAGGGAAATATTTCAAGTACACTTTCGGAATATACATTTGGTAATAACCAGACGGTAAGCTATAAATTCAGCACCGATTATAATATCTTAACAGGAATTAATGTGGACAATAAATTCAACTGGACCTATAATTTTGAAAAAGAAACCGGCAATCTAAAACAACGCAAAGACTTAAGTTTGAATGCGTTAAATATCAGCAGAAACCTGGTCGAAGATTTCACCTACGATGAGCTCGACAGGCTCACAACGATCTCCCAAAATACGGTGCTTAATAACACTATTAATTATACCAATAATGGGAACATCAATTCTAAAACAGATGCAGGTAGTCAGTATGCTTACCACGTCCAAAAGATTCACGCTGTTGAAAAAATTAAGCCCTCTACAGCATTTTCAAGTGCACCACAAGCTATTACTTATAATGGCTTCAGTCGCCCGGCAATGATAACCGAAGATGGCTCCGTAAATAATTACACTTTGAGTTACGGCATAGACCGTGAACGGGTTAAAAGTGTATTGAAAGCCAATAACCAAATCGTAGAAACCAAATACTTTGCAAACAGTTTTGAGCGCGAAATAAAAGGAAGTATCACCAGAGATATTCATTATATTGCCTCTGAAGATGGTACTGTCGCTACTTATATTACGACCAATAATGCCGATGGGAAAATGTATTATTTGTTAACCGACTATTTGGGTTCTATCTTGCAATTACGAAAAGATGATGGTAGTATTGAGGCAGAAATGAGCTACGACGCTTGGGGAAGAAGAAGAAAACCTGAAAACTGGAGTACAAGTGGCGTTACCATTCCAACCATCCTTTCAAGAGGGTATACAGGCCATGAGCATCTTGATGTATTTAACCTCATTAATATGAATGCAAGGTTATACGACCCGCAGGTAGGTAGAATGCTAAGCCCAGACAATGAAATTCAGGATGCAAACAATTCACAGAATTATAACAGGTATAGTTATGTAATAAATAATCCCTTGAAATATGCTGACCCTACAGGGAATTTCTATGGCAACCCTTCAATGTCTCCTGGTTACATTGGCCCTTCCGGAGGAAGAGGAGGAGGAGGTGGTGGTGGTGGACATTCAGGAGGAAATCCTGGTGGTGGAAATTCGCCTGGTGGTGGAAATCCTGGTGGCGGAAATAATGAATCAAAAGAGGTAACTGACGTTAATAATGCTCGCGATAGGGTAAATCCAGGATTACCACCAGGGTTTCCAACAGTAAATCCTCCTCAAGCTGGTTGGGAAATGGAAAATCTGGATCCAACTGGGGTAGGACAAGGCGGAGGTAAAGTGACACCTGTTGTAACTGCTGTAACTTCTTCGAGTACACCTGTAGTAACTTCTAATGGCGAAAGTGGTGGTAGTTCTGGGGGGACTTCTAGCGGTGTCGCTACTAATTCTGGTGGAGGAGCAAATAATGGTGGTGGAAACGGCATCTCTCCGAGTGGTGGAAATCAAGGAGGAGGAAGTGGTTATTCTCAAAACGATGCTACAAAAATTTTCATTGCTATAGTTGTGGGAGAATCAAGTAATAATAAAAATGAAGCCGCTGGAATAGGGAGTGTTATGATAAATAGGTTAAACTACAAGAAAAGTACAGTTTCAGATGGTTTTGTTAAAAAGATTGGTGGTGCGGGACAATATGATGCTATAGGAGGAAAAGCATATTTAACAATTATCAATAGCACTTGGGAAAATATTCTTAGCTCATCAAACCCATATGCAAGAAGGATTGCAGGAGCAATAATGTCGTTAAACGGGATAGATTATTCAAACGGTGCATATTTTTGGAATGCATCATCTCCACAAACAGGATTTAATTGGAATATGTCGAATAATGGTACGTTTTCAATTACTACTACAATTGGGCAAACGACTTTTTTTAAATACTCTAGCCCTACAAAAAGATGGCCATAAATCAAATCAAAATAATTTTTCTATTGTTTTTTTTATATTCTAACGCTATTTCGCAAACGTTAGAATATAAAAAAATAACTTATAAATCTTTAGAAGGTAAAAATCAATTGCTTACAATTAAATTTGATGATGTAAACGAAAAAATGAACTTGTTATTAGGTAATAAAGATTCATTTTCTATTCATGGCTATAGGGATTTATTAGAAAATATTAAAGTTTTTAATAATAGATTTATTGTGATTCAATATAAAACGAAAGGTGGCAGTGGAATTAAAACAGGAAATACTGTCATTGTCTGTTCAAGCAAAAATAAACTCTACAAATCTATGAATATCATCTCATTAAATAATTATGAATTCAATAATAGCTATAGTGCTGAAGTTGAGTCATCAGATTCGTTAATTGAACAAGGTTTATTTAAAATAGATTTAAATTCAATTACATCTGATAAAAAATATAAGTATAAATTAATGGCAACTCAATTTATTGAAGTGAAATCCAAAATTGATTCTACAAAAAATAAAAAAACAATTGATACTATAACTTTGTTTTTTGATAAAAAAAACAAAGTTTTTTTTAATAATTATAAAACATTAATTGGGGATTATATTTTTAATGAACATTCTAAAGCAAAACAATATAACGGTGAAAAGTTCCCCGCAATAATTTTATCAAATGAAAATTATTTGCATGTTAGAAATAACTGGTATTTTGAGTATAAAAAAAATCATTTAATCAAGATGGAATAATATCAAGTGTTTTGCACCAGTTGAAACTTCTGTGCGCTGGTGCACGTCTGAACGCAGTGTTGACATGTATCAAGGAAAATTATGTCTGAATTAGGATGAAAGGATTATCTGATACGGAAAACAATCCTAAAATCATCTAATCCTAAGAATCTTAATTCAGACAATATCAACATTTGGTCCACGTCGAAGCCGTGAACCAGCGGACACAAGGCCAATATTTGACGTGTGCCAACGGGGTATTAAGTGTTATATCCAAATAGCTAGCAATGTTGGCAAATCGATACATTGATCAATGTTGCAAATAACATTTTGATATTCAACTAATTCATATTTATATAATTTTATTTTTTAAAAATCAAACGATGATGGTAAGAAAACAAACACTTCTTTCTGTAACTTCTTCCAGTACACCTGTAACAACTTCTAATGGTGAAAGTGGTGGCAGTAATGGAGGAACGGCTTCTAGCGGTGTCGCTACTAATTCTGGTGAAGGAACAAGTAATGGAGGCGGAAATGGTATTTCTCCGAGTGGTGGTGGGAATCAAGGAGGAGGAGGAAATGTTCCAAATACTTTTGAAGGAGTTCGCGTTATAAACAGTACAATAGGTAATTTGCCTGATGGGGCAGCATTTACAATTCCTCAAAGAGGTATTTATTTAAATAAAGATTATTGGAATAATAGCACAGCAGCTAAGACAAGAGATTTATTAAGACATGAATTTGGACATATTTTACAATATAGAAGATATGGATGGGCTTATGGATTAGCAGTTGCACCTACAAGTTTAATAAGTGCATATATATCTGCAGGAAGTGGGCAACATAAAAATAGTTGGACTGAAAATGAGGCAAACACCCTTTCTTTTTTATATTTTGGTATGCCAAAGGATTGGAATCATACAGAATTCCCTATTAGTGAAGAATACAAAAATGGTTTATTAAAATCAAATAATTATGAAATTAAAATTCGGTAAGTTTTTGTTATTATTGATCATAAGCACTTCATGTGCTTATGATCCTGCTATGGATAATTCATTAAGGGTCATGAATTTAACCAAGGATACATTGTATGTTTGTGAATATAAAAATGATTCATTAATACATTTTGGATATAAAGACACAAAAACATATTATACAAATTGGACACAAGAAATATTGCCTGATAATGGAGTATCTTTAACAGAAGAAAATTGGCATGTCTATTTAAAAACAGTATGTAAAAACAAACAGTTACGTTTATGGGTTTTTGATAAAAAAACCTTAAATAAATATAGTTGGGAACAAATAGTAAATGAGAATAGATATAAAAAAAAATATTTAGTTAGTTATGATACATTACAAAAGAAATTAAATTGGACAGTTGTGATAAACGAGGAATGTAAGTAATTTTAGTTGGTTGAAGTTTTTCTATTCTGGCTTAAGTATTTAGACTTAATAATTTCCCCGCTGGTGTAGCGTGAATGCTGGTGCACGTCTGAACGAAGTGGTGACGTGTACCAAGGAATTAAAGTGTGGTGTTAGCTTAGGAAGAAATATTTTGCTTTGGTGTTTTTATCAACATTTGGTCCACGTCAAAGCCGTGAACCAGCGAAAAGACTAACAATTGAGGAGGACAAGCGGGGAATTAAACTGAAGATTTTTATATTTTAATGAGTGGAAATAAAAAAGTATAATGTACATGAAAAAGTTTTTAACTATCATTTTGGTTTTGGTGAGTATTCAGTGTTTCGCACAAGAAAATGATTCGATAAGATATAAATTTGATTCGCCTATTGATCAATACCCACAATTTCCGGGAGGTATGGAAGAAATGATAGACTTCTTTAACCTTAAAATACATTATCCCTCTCAAGCTGCTTATGTAGGTGTGAATGGAAAAGCATTTGTTTCATTTTCTATTTCTGAAACCGGCGTTTTGGGTGATTTTAAAATTCATAAATCTTCCAATTTGAAACCTGACTCATATAACAATGATATTAATTTAGGATATGAAAGTTTGGATAATGAGGCATTAAGAGTAATTAAATTAATGCCCAATTGGACCCCAGCCATGTATAATGGAACTGCGGTAAAAACAATTTTGGTGATATTGCCATTTTATTTTTACTTTGATTAGGATGTATTGTTCGTCATCTATCCTTCATCTATCCTTAGAGTTAGCGAAGCGCTCTAAGGATTACTTATCTAAAAGAGTCTCAACTATCCTTAGAGTTAGCGAAGTTTTCTAAGAATTAGCAATCTAAAAGAGTTTATAACTCTCTTTTAATAAACTATTAAATCACCAAGTAACTCTTTTAAATTACATGAAAAACCAAATATATTTAGTCTTTTGCTTATTCCTTATTATTGTTTCTTGTGCTAAAAAAGAAGAGCCCATACCAACCCCGACAATTATTTACCAGGATGACCTTAGTAAAGACAACAATACATGGGAGAAAGATTCAACATCCCGGTATTTCTTTAAATTTATAGAACTTCATATTTAGGTTAAGTTGTTATATTAAAGGACTTATAAGGGCTTGGTTTAGATTGCATCATTCTATCAATCAGTTTATCAAAAGCTGTCTCTTTATATATACTTCTA
>Ga0209353_10002234_pt1 | contig 10659 bp, 4 predicted proteins | sample LauGreSpBDMM15SD_2_FD_187561 | JGI IMG/M metagenome (GOLD analysis project Ga0209353, IMG submission 187561) | Freshwater lake microbial communities from Lake Michigan, USA - Sp13.BD.MM15.SD (SPAdes) (version 2) | ecosystem: Environmental > Aquatic > Freshwater > Lake | place: Lake Michigan, USA...
GCTCCGGGTAGTTGCTTGATGGTTATACCGAAACTAATACCATCTCCATCAATTATTAATTTTGAGATAGTAGGACCTTGTACGGTAAGTGATTGGGTAATATCAATTGCTTGCCCGGAATTGCTTGCGGGATTTAATTCAAGTGTAATGTCAGAATCATCAGAGGCTGTATGTTCCTTGTCAGAGACTGTAACTTATTATAACGCCTCATTAGCAGACACTCCGGGGATAGTTGGGTTATATGATTTTGTATATGCAGATGCATATGGGTCAACACCATTAGACGCAGGATACTACCTTGCTAAGGGTTCAATCACTGGTGGTCATAATTGGTTCCAAGTAGATTCGAGTGGAGTTGTTATAGCCCTAGGTGACTGTCCGACTGCAGATTTAGCTTGGAGCTATAACGAGGTAAATGGAGGCACAGGAGAAATGATTTTATATATCAATGGGTTAGCTGTTGAAACTAGGACTGCTACAGACAGTGGAATATATGCTGTTACCGAAGGTGATACAATCAACATTCAACTAACCTGTAATCAGTGTACAATTGATTATGATATATTTGCAAATGTATATTGCACTGGACTAAGCACCGCATCTAATTGCTCATCAACAGGACCTGCATTCTTATTTGTATTTGTTTATACAGTACTTAGTGGAGATATAGGAACAACATTGTATTTAGACACATTTGCACGTTGCGACAGCATTTGTGTATAAAATAAATAATTATGCCAAACAATACATTATCATATAGCGACTTAGTAGGAGGATGGGTGTCCTTCTACTCTTTTTATCCGGACTGGATGTTGGGGATGAATAACTATTTTTATACATTTAAAGGCGGAGACTTATATAGACATAATTCAAATAATAATAGGAATACGTTCTATGAACCTTGGTTTGAAAAAATAGGAAATCCTACAGGGGCATTCACCCCTAGTACCATCCAAAGTGTATTTAATGCATCGCCACTTGAGAATAAATTGTTTAAAACAATTAACCTTCAAGGAGATGATGCATGGTTTTTATCCTTAGAAACCGACCTGCAATACTCAGGATTTATACAAGCCCCTTGGTTTCAGAAAAAAGAAGCATCTTATTTTGCTTTTATACGCAATGATTCAGTAGGCGACTTTGCGCTAAGGAGTGTTAATGGGATAGGCAGAAGCTATCAAGTAAATGGTAATTATATAATTGATTTTCCTGTTTCAATATCTATTGGAAACATTATTAGTATTGGGGATTATTTATACTTTGCATTGCCTGACACTTATTCTACCCCTATATTATGTGGTCAAATAACAGCCATTACAATTGATTTAGTTAATCAAATAAACCAATTAACCATAGACATAAGCATACCGAACACGACTATTATACCCATCGATGATGCGTTTTTTTTATACGTTAAAAATTCAGTAGCTGAGTCACATGGGGTATTGGGGCATTATTGCACATTCAGTATGACGAATACATCTAATACTAAAGTGGAACTATTTGCAGTACAGTCTGATGTTATGAAAAGTTTTCCTTAAATTTAATATCTTTGTAAGGATATGGAATTGTATATACGGGAACTAAACGAAACTGATTACGATGAAATTCTTGTAGGGTGGTGGGAACAATGGGGATGGATGCCTCCGCAAAGAGACTTCCTGCCCAACAATGGTACCGGTGGTGTTATTGTTTACGACAATGAAACTCCAATATGCGCAGGGTTTATGTACATTACTAATTCTAAAGCAGCGTGGGTGGATTGGATAATTTCAAACAAGGAATATACCAAGAAACCACAACGCAAAGATGCCATTAAGTTATTGGTATCTGCATTGACCAATATATGTAAGGAAACCGGTAATAAATATATTTACGCATTGATTAAAAATGAAAGCCTTATAAATACATATCAGGAAATAGGGTACGTTAAGGGCAGTACTTATACAACAGAAATGATTAAAAAATTATAATATGGCAATCGCAACGACAACAGCACTCGCAATAGGAGGATTGGCAATTTCAGCAGCTAGCACTACAGCGTCTTTTATACAAGCAGGCAAGCAAAGAGAAGCACAGCGAAATGCAGAGCGTGATGCCGCATCTGCAATGGAAGCAGCTCGTAAAAAATTAGATACAAATTTTTATGATAAGCTGTCTATACAAAAAGAACCTTATCAACTACAAAGAGAGGCGTTGCTTTCTCAAGGTGCTCAGGCAATTCAGGCAGGAGTTGAAAGTGAAAGAGGAGTTGCGGCAACAGCAGGTCGTATCCAAATGGCACAAAACGAGGCACAGGCAGGGATTTCCACAGCTATGGGTCAGGAACTAAGCAACCTTGAAAAATTAAGTGCACAGGAAGACAGTCGCCTTCGTGACGCAAATTTAAACCTAGACCTACAAACAGTAGAGGGGGCTCAAAAAGCAGCAGCAAATGCGGCTTCACTAGGTGCACAAGCTACTCAGCAAGGGTTCCAAGGACTTACAAGCTTGGGCAAGCAGGCATTAGATTTTGTGCCATTGTATGGTAAAATTCAGTCTGCAAAAGAATTTCAAGGATTGCAGAATGATTATGCAAGTGCTATACAAAACAATAAACTTGGGTCTAAATTTATGGATGCTACTGGGAAACCACTTCCTTTTCAACAGGCGATTCTGCTAATGGGAGTAAATCAAGGGGGAGTTGGATTAGGATTTGATACATCAGGTATTGGTGCTATGAAAACAAATGAATTCCAAGATTATATGACACAGCAAAACGCTAAAAATATACAGGATATTAGGGCGACAGGGTTTGGTGCTAAGACTCCAAATTTAATAGATTATATGCCACAGCAAAATGTTAAAAATATACAGGCTATTAAGGCATCAGGGTTTGGAAAATAAAAAAACTATCAATGGCAACATACTATAAATACGCAGAACAAAATGCAAGCTCGCAAGTAAATTGGGCTGAGGTAGGCAAGAACATGAGCGACATGCTCAAGGAAGATTCTCGTATTCGTGAAGAAAAAAAATCTGCAATTGATGCCGCCTCTCGTGAGTTTGGTCAAGTATTAGCAAATCCTCCTCAGGGAGAACATAAGGGAGCTAATCAGTGGGCATTAGAGTATGGGAGTAATGCTTCTCAATATATGTTAATGCAAGACCGATTATTAAAATCAGGTCAAATGGAACTTAAAGACTATACTATTGCCCGTCAGAATATACTCGATGGCACTACCAATGCTTTCAATCTTACAAAAGAATACCAAACAGTATTTGCTGATAAGATGGAAAGATATAAGACAGATAAGTCTCAAGATTTAGAGCAATGGCTTATGGCTCAAGCAGAAGGATACTCGGACTTTAATAAGTCTGAACTATATATCAACCCTACCAACGGTACGGTTAGCGTTGCAATGAAGGAAAAGAAAATCATAGACGGTAAAGAAGTTTATGTAATGAATAAAAATCCTAATCAATTTACTTCTATCAGCACACTTAAAAATCAAATTGCAGGGAAGTATGACAAGTTTAATACAAATGCAGCGACAGATGTGTTTATAAAGGGATTAGGAGAAGACGTTACGAGTGCTATTGCTCAAACAGCTTCTTTATCAAGGGGTGGCTTAATTGAGACCGTAGAAGACATTAGAAAAAGAAAAGATATTGACCCTGCAACAAAAGAAATACTATATAAATTTGCAGATTCAGAAACTCAATTCATAAAATCTACACTTGTAAACCCATATGATAGGCTATCTGTTCTTACCAATAGTCAAAAGACTGCACCAAATAATAAACAATACACTTTTACCAATGATGAAGCTGAGGCAAAAGCCAACCCTGAAAAGATTCTACTAAAGATAGATGCAAGTTCAGGACAACCTACTCCTAAATTTTCTGAAGAGCAAATGAAGGTATCTGAGGACTTTATGCGTACTGAGCTTCGTGCTAAATATACCAATAAACGAGAGCTTAAACCAATTTCTCAAAATCAATTGCAAGAAGGCAGGGCACCTACTGGGGCTGAATTGGCTGACAAACAACTAACCGCTGATGCTAAAAACTTTGCAGAAAATATGGCTACAGCATTAACAGGTAAAGACCCTGTTGCTATCGGTAATGCAATTAAGTACCTAGCAAACAAGTCAGGTAAACCAGTTACTAGGACGGCGACAGGAATAGTTATTTCAAATTCAGATGGAAGTAATTCAACTTCTTATAATTTTATGGAGAATGGAAAAGTAACTGACCCTAAAAGACTGACTAGGGCTATGGTTTCTGCATTTAAAACAGATTTACCTGAAGACAAAATAGTACAGTTTGCTAATCAGTTTATAGGTAAGAATCAATTAGAAACTAAGACATCGAGCAGGGGATTTGACGTCAAGAAAAAGCCTACGATTTTAAAACCACTTGCTCAATATTCACAATATATTAATTCAATAATATCAAACAATGAATTTGGTCCAAAAGCAAGCCGAGTTGATATAAAAAATTCTTTAAATGAAAAATTAAGCTCGTTAGGTATCGAGGTTGATTTACCTACGTTTACAACTACAAATTCTATATATTTAAAAAATTCAAGCGGAGCAGAGTCGCCTAATATTTCAGTAGACAACATACCTAAGGCAATGGAAGCCGTTAAAAAATGGGCGGCTGCAAATCCAAGCGGTAGCACAATTACCGATAAAGAAACTTTTGTTAACCAACTTATGTCAACAGGAACAATCCCATCAGGCGGTGCAAAATCAAGTGCATTGGATTATACTCAAAAATAAAAAATTAAAAAATGGACGAACAGGTAATTGATGATTTATATAATAGAGCAGTTTCAAGTGGCTATGCAAAAAGCAGAGAAGATTTTATTCAATTACTTCATAGTGACAATGAAGTCTTCGATGACATGTACTCGTATGTGAAAGAAAAAGGATACGGTAAAACCGCTGATGATTTTTCAGTTTTAATTGGCAAAAACACTTTAAAAAAAAACGAAAGTCCAAATCAACCGTTGGCTCCAATGGCTCAACAAGAAAGCCCTGTCGCTACGGAATCTACTGGGGTAGGTGGTTTATCGGAATCCAATACACCTAGACCTCTATTAAAAAATATCAACAAGCCTATGCCCACAATGGCACAGGACGCAACACGTGTTAGCAAGCAACCACTAACTACATCAAAGAAACAAGATGGGCAAGGGATTGTGGGGAATGTTGCGTCATCTATTGATAAAGGCATTTTAATACAAGGCATTGGGGAGCCAATAAAGGGTGCCGGCACGCTTCTTCAGGGAGCAACTAAAAAACTTTTTGGAGGCACAGGTAAAGGATTCGTTAGCGATGCTTTAATTAATTTTGCAAATTATTATGAGAAAATAATTAATGACCTTACCCCTCAGGACAAAGAGTTTAAGGGCACATTAACGGACCAATTCGGTCAAGCGTTTGGTCAAGTAGCGGGTATGATTGCTACGGGTGGTGCCGCAAAGGTAATAGGTACTGCCGGGAAGTCGGCAACTGCATTAGAGATGGCGCAGATAGCATCTAAAAGTGCTCCTACAGCAACAGGAGTATCGGCAATACTAAAGACGGTTGGGAAGGACTTAGCTCAGCCTGCTGCTGTCAGCGCAGGTCTTGCTATGGGACAATCTGAATTTGACAGAGCAAAAGAAGCGGGTGCCACAGATGAGCAGGCATTCAATGTATTTTTAAAAAATGCCACTGTTGGGTCTGTTTTAGAGACTATCCCTGTTATGGGGTTTTTGAAACGATTTGAAAAAGCATCTGTAGGTGGCGTTACTAATTATTTAAAAACAAAAGCTCTTGGGGGTCTTATCGGTGGTACAGAAGAAATGACCACAGAGATAATGCAACAACTTTACTCAAACAAAACAGCGCAAGAGGTATATAATACCAATCAAGACTTATTTGAAGGCGTTGCCGCTTCAGGCGGTGTAGGATTTGGAGTTGGGTTTTTGATTAATGCGATGGGGGCTAATGCCAAGATACTTAGGAAAGAAGGTAAAAAAGCAGAAGCCGACATGGTAGAGAAGCAAATGCAAGAATTTGAAGCTCAAACACAAAAAGGTGGTCCATCTTCTTATAAATTAAATGGCATATCATTGCAACCTGACATTGCAATACCTCTTATTGAAAAAATGGATGGGGCTGATTTAGCAAAAGCTAATTTAGAAATCGTAAACGACCCTGAGCTTAAAATAAAAGTACAAGAAAAAATTGTTTCTCATTCAATTAAAGAACAGGTAAGACAAGGTAATCCTGACTTAAACGAGCCAAGTCTTAATGCCATTACTGACTTAGAGTTAGCGTTGGAAAAACTAGAAGGTAATAAAACTCAAACCGGTAAAGACAAGGCTGCTGCAATTAGAACGCAAATTAAAGACATTCAAGAGAATCAAATTCAAGAAGAAGCTAAGGTGGCTACAATTGAAGCAGAGGCTCCTGATGTTACAGCTAAGAGGGTAGACAGGATTGCTGAGTTAGATACTATGTTATCTCCCGAAAGTACTGTTACCATAGAAGATACTGAAAAGCAAAAGCTACAAACTGAATTAGAAACTTTAAAATCAGAACAAGATGCCATTCAAAAACAAACAACAGATGAAGGCTTGCTACGCAGCCAAGAGCCCGGATTGGGATTGCAAGAAGTGGGCAAAGGAAACGCCCAACCTGAAGGAGCTACCGCAGGGACCCAAAATGAAATCCTCACTGATGAGGAACAGAAAAGGAAACTAGCATTAGAGGATGCATTTAAAAATCCCAATACCGAAAACAATACAATTACTATTGGAGAAGATATTATACCACTTCAAGATGCTAAAGATGAATTAAATTTATTGACTAATAAAGAACTAGCAAGCACGGAAGCACAGGCTCCTGCCGTGGAAGTGTCTTCAAAGACACCGGCTGTAAAACAAACTACTTCTGAGTTTGCCACTGAATTGAAAAATAAATTTGGTATTGAATTAGATTTACAAGAAAATAATGATAACAAAACAGTTTCATTATCAAAAGTAGTTATACCAAAAGCCCAAAGAGGTAAAGGTATAGGAACTAAAATAATGGAGGGAATAACAAGGTTTGCTGATGAAAATGGCAAGCGATTGGTATTAACGCCATCTACAGATTTTGGTGGTACGTCTATAAGCAGGCTTACTAAATTCTATAAAAAATTTGGATTTGTTGAGAACAAGGGGAAGAATAAAGATTTCACAATAAAGGATACAATGTATAAAAATCCTATTGCTGAAGTCGCTCTACAAGAAGCTGAATTAGAAATAGAGCAATTTGAACCTATTACATTAAATGATATAGAGGTAGGAAAATTTACAAGAAATGATGCATTGAGCTATGAAGAAGACGAAAGAGAGTCTGATAGTGGAAGGATGGTTCCTTATTTGTCATCAATAACGGTAGATGTTACTGACCAAAATGGAGACACTATTGGTGAAATAACTAAAGTGACTGATTCAGATAAGATATTTTATTTTACCGTTGAAGATACAAATGGCAATGAACTTAACTTAGATGGATATGAAACATTGGGAGATGCTAAAAAAGCACTTGCTGATAATCATAATAAAATTAAACAAAAAGAGTTTAACGAAGAAGTTAAGAAAAAAGCTAAAGCTGAAGCTAAAAAAACTAAAGTGTCTCCTGCTATAGAAGAAGGCGTTCAAGTAATAAGTGCTCCTTTAAAAATATTTAAAGGCTCTTTTGGAAAGAGAAATATTGATGGAACAGTTCGCACAGCGCATCCAAATGTAAAAGGTGTATTTGGGTCAACGGATGTAAAAATTGCCGAAAGATATAGTGAGGTTGGCGAATCAATCCAAGAGTTTAATATTCCTGAAGGGGCTACCATAGAAACGGTACAAGTAAAAAATACAAATCAGGGGCTAGGGGCAATTAGAGAGCAAGAAACAGATTTAATAAACAACTCAAAAGCACAGGTAGTAAAATTAATAACTATAGATGCTAAAGGGAGAGAAGAACAGTATATTATAAAAGATAAAAGTTTACTTGAAAAACAAGCCCAAAAAACTGAAACAATAGATGACCTGCTTGATTTAGATGTAACCGACCAAGATAATTTAGATAAGGTTTTTGAATTTCTTGATAGTGCAGACAAAAGCCTTGATAAAAGGCTTAAAGGCGGGGCTAATGAAGCCATGTTTGCTATACCATTAGGTATTACTAGAGTTGTAATAAAGGCTCTAAAAGCCTTGGTGCAAGGCGGTATGCTATTGCGTGATGCCATAAAGAAAGTAGCTGCTGATAATAATATATCACAGGACACAATCAAGGATATTATAAACATAGCTCCAATACAAGAAAACTTCAATTCTTTAATGGATAAGGTTGATGCATTAATCGCTCGTCAAAAAAAGAAAGGCATAGAAGATAGTAAGATAACTGCAAACATCGATACGTTCGTCAGGAAGCAAGATGAGTACCTTAACGCTAATGATGCTCAGAAAAAAATAATAGAGCGTGAGGCACGAGGAAAGATGGGTGCAGAGCCAAAGCGTTCGGTGTCAATTGGTCGTGTACTTGGTTCACTGAAAGATATAACAAGCATTTCAAGGAAAGAGAAAATGTTTATTATAAAGCAAATCAGAACCCTGTCAAAAGATGCAGCCAAAGATTTAGCAAAAGAAATTAAAGGCATGGCTACCAAGGGGAAAATAACAGCGTTTCAGGCCGCTAATATTATTTCAAGATTTGGTAAGGTAAGTATGCTAAGTGAAATATCTGTATCAAAATTTGTTGATTACATGGCTAAGGTATTTGCTGATGCAGAGTATTCTTCCAAGTTAAGCCAAGCCAATAGCCTTAAAAAAGATATATCTAAGTTCTCAAAAGATAAAAACAAGGATGCCAATTTAAGAGATATTGGTCAGCAATTTATTAAAATTGACCCATCTATGGTTGAGGATATTGATTCTTATAATGAGATGGCTGCCAATATTAAAGAAGCTATTAAAGGGTCTACTATTAGAGTACAAAAAGTTACGTTTGCCAATGCGGTAAACATTGAGAATGCCTCTGAATATATTGCTAAAACATTGGCTACCCAAGATGAGAATATTCGCTTGCAAAAAGCTCAGGAAATACAAGACCTTATGGGTATTGATGTATCTGAGTTGGGCTATGATGATATGATGCAGTTATTGGATAGCGAGGAGCCCATCACAAAATATAAAGAAGGTATAATCAGGGATACTATTCAGAAGATGTTTAATATTTACTCGAGTATTATTGATGAAACAATAAAAACAGGTAAAGACCAATTTAATGACGAGGACGTAGAGTTCACTAAGAATCAAAAAACTTTGATTAAAAAGTTTATGGACATGGACCTTAGTTTATTGTCCCCTAAAGAAGCCTTAAAAACAGTTGATGCTTTAGCTAACTTCTTGCAGAATCATTCTACTGCAAAAATGGAGACTGTTCTACGTGAATATACAGGAAATTTAAATGCAAAAAAATTATACGAAAAGGGTACCGTTGCGCAAACATTAAAAAAATATTGGTCTGAAAAATTTGGCAGATTCTTAGGAGAACGGACAACTAGCTTGCCTGTTTTATTTGAAAAAATGTTCAAGGGAGTGAACAGGGGAGGTGAGGTTCAAGACGACATGGCTGTTACCGAATTAGCGAACAATAAGTCAAAGGCAGAGCGTGAAGCCAATGATATTGTTGATAGGTATGTAAGTGAGTTTTATAAAAAACAAGCCAATGGAGAGGCTTATAATACCGAGTACAATATGGTTGAACGTGGGATGGCTGCGTTTATGATGAGGACAGTTATCGGTACGGCTAATCAAATGCAAGAAGATTTTAATAGAAGAAAAGGTTTGATATTAAAAGTGGATGCTCAGGGGAATAGAACGGGTTCAATAGCTGAACTTGAAAAAGGTAATGAGCAAGAACAAAAAAAAGCAGAGTTATATCAGAAGGTTTATGATAAGATTTTAAAAGATTCCGAGTCTATTCAAGATGTCAAGGACAAAACAGATGCAACAAATTTAGAAGGTGTTGATTTTTGGATGAACGAGTGGTCTGATAAATACGAACAATTATCTGACGTATCTCAAAATATTTATAATAAAGTTTTAGCTAAAGAATTAAACTATTCCCCTGATAGATTCGTTAAATTAAGTTCAGATTCAGGCGTTGTTGAGTTAAGTAATGATGATTCTGCCTTCCATAACAACAATGGGGCTATTTATAAAAAAGAATCATCAGGGTTAATGGTTGCCACGCATCCTGAAAAATTACCTGTAAATCCTAAAAGCGGACAAACAAGTAGATACATTGACTTATCGTTTGATAAAAACAATGCAAATTCTATGTATGATGCGCTTGTTGACATAGGTACTGCTGCCCCAATAAGGCAGATTGAGGCGTTTTTAAATTCTTCTTATTTTACAAAGATTGTTCCTAAATCGGAAGATGCTACGGTTTTGAAAGATAGAATAAAATTATATGTTGGAAATATTAGAAATAAAAATCCATATTCAAATGATGAACTATCTGCCGTTGTAAGGGGCATTAATAAACTCGCAAATATTGGAGTTGGACAGGCGTTAGGCGGTATTTTGCAGCCAATAAAACAGGTTATACCTGTGGCTATGAATACACTTGTCAA
>Ga0209353_10002243_pt1 | contig 10633 bp, 10 predicted proteins | sample LauGreSpBDMM15SD_2_FD_187561 | JGI IMG/M metagenome (GOLD analysis project Ga0209353, IMG submission 187561) | Freshwater lake microbial communities from Lake Michigan, USA - Sp13.BD.MM15.SD (SPAdes) (version 2) | ecosystem: Environmental > Aquatic > Freshwater > Lake | place: Lake Michigan...
TCTAGTGCATATTGAACAAAGTGATGATTTTGTCCCGCCATGGGACCCAAGCCACCCATTTGCCAAAAAAGCCACTTCAAACACTCAACCCGCCCTTTCAAATCCTGTGGAATGTACTTCCCTGTTTTCTCCGCAAGATAAAGCAAGATAGCACCCGATTCAAATATATTAATTTTCTGGCCCGGAACTGAAAGGTCATCGTCCGCAAGCGCGGGAATTCTGTTGTTGGGGGCAATCGACAAAAATTCTGGATTAAATTGATCGCCCTTTCTGATATCAATCAGCTTCATCACGTAATCCAGCCCCGACTCCTCCATAAACATGGTGATCTTGTGACCATTGGGGGTGGTCCAGTAATAAAGCTCCATCATTGAATGTTCCCTCGTTGGCTTCTTGGCATTAGGCTTGATGCTCGTGAAATACTAAGCATAAAAAAAACTGATCATTTGATCACTTTTGAAAGTGAGTTAATTTAAGTGAACAAGGAAATTAAATCAATACCCTCAGTCGTTTAAGCTGACTCAATCACTTTGAAAACTTGAAGGTGCTCTCGTTTAAATTCCTTGTAATCTATCCACGCCGCCTGAAATTTAGCATTGTGTGTGGCTTGCACATAGAACTCAAAAAAATGGATTGGCTGATATTCCCGATGAAGGCAATAAATTGGTTGGCAAATGCTCGCGACCGCCATAAAATGACAGGGTTAAAGTACATCGATTAAAAAATATGATGTTAGAGACTATTCCAGAAAATCACTTCGCAGCTTAATGATTCAGCCCGGGGGTAAAGATAGGGACGAAACTTTTGAATAATTTCGCTGTATTTGTGATTGGTCTTGGAGTTTCTCTAGTACCTCTAGACTTTTCAGTCAACGTCGCATTCCCAGCGATAACCAATGCCTTCTCTCTTCCAACACAAAGCATTCGTTGGATTCCTTTTTCCTACGTGCTCACCTACGGTCTCTTGGTGATAGGTTTTGGAGCTTTAGGAGATCGTCTTGGTCACTTACACATTTTTCGAGCAGGTCTGGTGCTTGCTATTTTTTCGTTATCGATGTGTGCTCTTGCGCCGAATTATCATTTACTTATCGCGGCGCGTATCCTACAAGGCATTTCAGCCGCTATTGTTTTGTCCTGCGCACCAGCAATTGTGACATTTCTATATGCCGAATCTAAGCGCACAAAAGCACTGTCAATTTACGGCAGTATGACTGCACTAGCGGGAGTAATAGCACCGCTCATCGGCGGTTTTCTGATTGCATGGGTTGATTGGCCAGGTGTTTTTTGGTTTCGAGTTCCAATTGCTATATTGTCTTTGCTGCTGCTACAAATATTAATCATTCAAGAAAAAATTACAGCGCCTGATCGATCATTAACCATTTCCGCTTCTGATCAACTGACTTTTCAACTAATGCTTCAAAAGTTTAAAAAAGATCATCGTTTTATTGGGGTGAATGCGCTTAGCGCTGTTATTCAATTCTCTACCTTTTCACTTCCACTGCTGATACCTTACTACTTAACGAATATAGAACTATGGGAAATAGAAAAAGTTGGCTTTCTGTTAAGCACTTGGGCCTTAGGTACTCTTGTTGGTTCATGGAGCGTTGAGCAACTTACAATAAAATTATCAACACACTTTATTGCATACATTGGTTCATGGCTTACAGCCATCAGTTTATTGATCATTGGGATTTGGTCCACAAATACGAATTTAGACTTTATTTTTTTAGCAGTCATGATTCAAGGTTTTGGTCTAGGGTTATTCCAAGTTGCGTATTCTGATGTTGTTATCAAAGCACTACCTATGAAGGCACGCGGAATTGCTGGAGGAATAACTGTGATGACACGCACTGTTGGAGTTGCAATTGGCGCACTGGTTTGGCTCTGGATCCTTGACCAAAATTTATCAACATCAAAAGAATCTTTATCAATTACGAATTCAGAGTTTATTCAAGGATTCCAGATGGTCTTTTTAATTGCGGCAGGTGTGATACCTGTTTTTTTAGCTTTTCAGTACCTTGTCAATAAAATTTTCGATCCTAAACCTTTAATTTAAAAGACAAATAATTTAAAGATTGTTTTAACATGGTCAAGTGAGTTTGTCTTTGCGGTGGGAACTCTCCAAACCTATGAAAAAAATTTTTACAGCCCAGCCTGAAACTGCAGCTGGAGTCATTCAGCTTGACTTTTAAAATCGACTCGAACGATTTGTTTCCTATCAGTTTGATACCGATGGACGGCTTCAAAGTTTGACTCTTTTTGGCTCAAACCCTTAGCCTAGCGTCTAACTTTTTCACATTCAGTGTGACAACGCTGAGTGGAAAGAATCCAAGAAATATTACACGCTTGCCATTTTCGCCAATACCCCAATGATTTATATAGGTATTTGAGGAGCCAAATCAAAGAGCCCCTTTTGCAGAAATGCTTCAGGGGTTTTTCTTTTGCGCGATTAGTTCAAGCCGCTAAACACGAACGTCCATCTCGGCGTTCATTCGGCCCGGATACCTTGCTGCTTAATGATAGCCGCAAAGCGCAATGTGTCGGCGGCGTTAAGAGCAAGCAGTTGAGCCGGTGTCATTGGTGTAGGTTCGGCACCCAAGCCGCGAATGATTTGCGTGACAGCGGGAGTGACCAAGATGCGGTTGATCTCGCTGTTCAAGCGATCGATCACAGGCTGTGGTGTACCAGCAGGCGCGTAAAAGCTGTGCGTGGAACCGCCGTCATAACCTTTCAAGCCAAGTTCAGCCAGCGTAGGGGTATCGGGATAGAGGAAGGATCGCTTAGTGCTGCCGACGGCCAGGAGTCGCAGCGCTCCCGAGCGGATATGAGGTGAGGCAATGCCTGGATCCATGAAGAAGTCAATATTGCCGGCCAACAGATCTTGTAAAGCGGGGGCTGAACCGCGATAGGGAATATGCAACGCAAAGATGCCAGCCGTATTCTTAAGCATCTCTGCGCCAATGTGAGGCGTCGAACCATTTCCCGGGCTGCCGTAGCTCAATTTACCAGGGTTAGCTCGAGCAAACTTCTGTAGATCGGCAAAATTATTGAAGGCAGAGTTTGACCGGACCACCAAGAACAACTCAAGGCGCGCAGTTGCGGCTACCGGCACAAGTGCCTTGTTGTGGTCGTAGGGCATTTTGGGAGTCAGGGTGGGTACCACGACCATCGTGCTGCCAGAGGCCATCAGCAGCGTATAACCATCGCCCGGCGCCTTGGCAACCACTTCGGCGCCGACGATGCCCCCTGCCCCACTTCGGTTTTCCACCACCACCGGTACGCCCAAGGCCTGCGACAAGGGGTTGGCAACAGCTCTACCAAGAACATCAGGAGAACTACCTGGTGCGAAATTGATCACTAGACGAATGGGCTTGTTGGGCCAGTCTTGAGCGATAGCGCCTAGCGGGGCCAGAAATGAGCTAAGCAGGAATACAGCAAGGACTTGGCGGAATATGGATGTGAACATGTAAGGTCTTCAGAAAACACGGCGGCGAGAGTGCCTCAAAAAGGTCAATAGAAGCCGCAGTAGGAAAGAGCAAGGTATTAAAAAAGTAGGGATTATATAAGTAAAGGTGGGAATGCGTGGCTAACCGGCGTGTGCACTCAGACATCACGCGCTGAAGCCAACGCACAGCTAAGCGCCCTTAACTGCCTTTGAGTGCTTCGTGATAGGTGGTGATTTGTTTTTTGACCCCAGCAATCAGGGATGTGATGTCTGAGGTAATCATTACCATATCAAAGCCACGCTTAACCGATGCTGCTGCAAACTCAGCACTCGCGCAATGCATGCACACCTTTTTGCCATGGCGATGGGCCACTTCTTTAATACGGTCGCAGGTGGACATGTGAAGCGGATCTGGGTTGTCAGCGCGTGGCGCCATACCCAAAGCGTAAGAAAGATCAGCGGGGCCAATATAGATGACATCCACCCCAGGTGTCGCGCAAATCTCTTCCAAATTGTTCAAGCCTTCTTTCGTCTCGATCATGGCCATCAACAGAATTTCATCATTGGCCTTAGAAAAATATTCTGGGCCGTGAATTTGCAAAGCACGGACAGGCCCTGACGAACGGTCACCTGCTGGTGGATAGCGGCAAGCCGAAACTGCCTTACGGGCTTCCGCTGAGTTATTGATAAGGGGAACAATGATGGCGGAGGCGCCAAAGTCCAAGGCTTTCATGATGGCGGCGGGTTCATTCCAACCCACACGCACGACTGGGGCTGCATCGGTTGCTGAAACTGCTTGCAGCATTTCCATCAAATTGCTCAAGCCCGTAACGCCATGCTGCATATCTATACACACCGCATCAAAACCTTGGCTGGCCATTATTTCAGCTGTAAAGGTATTGGCGATGGAGATCCATCCCAAGGTAACAGGCTTGCCTTGCGCCCATAGTTGCTTAATTTTGTTGGGTTTCATTTTGATTCCTTTTTGTGACCTTAGTTAAGTCCAATCATAGACCCAAGCTGTCTACTGCACCGTGGGAAGTCCAAACTTCTACCCAAACTAGCAAAGACAAAGTCGCGGGTTATCCCGCTTGTTCATAACTTATCTATGAAGTGACACTGAATATAATTTGGCTTATGAGTCAATTTTAATAATAGTAACAAAAGGTGAAAATGTTAAAAATTTTAAAATCTGAGCACCCAATTAATGGCACTGCTGACCTGGTACCCGAAGCTCAAATTAACCGTGATGTTAAGAAAATAATAGACGTAGTTTACGACGGCGGTGTCGCAATTCTTCCTCTTGATGTTGCATATGCAATTGTTGGTTGTACAGAAGATGCCATTAAGAGAATTTTTACAGCAAAAAATCGCAGCTATGAAAAGCCAAGTGGTTTATTTTCAAATTTTCACATCAGTAATGAAATTCATATTCTTCCCAATGAAAAAAGAGAAATGATCAAAGAGATTATTGAACAAGAAAAATTACCCTTTTCAGTTGTTGCGCCATTCAACTCAGCGCATTCATTTTTCAAATCAGTTGATCCGTTTGTTATTAAAAATTCCACGAAATCAAATACCATCGATATGCTGCTAAATGCGGGATATCTACACAATGAAATTGCTCGGCAGTCATGGGAGGCCGGCAGACCAGTTTTTGGATCGTCGGCCAATACATCTTTAATGGGAAGTAAATACAAGGCCTCAGACATCGAGACTGCGGTACTGGATGCCGTAGATTTGGTAGTTGATTACGGTCTTTCAAAATATCACAATGATCTAGGTCGATCTAGCACAATCATTGATTTTACAAATTTCTCAGTGATTCGTGTCGGGGTTATGTTTGATCAATTGCAGAATGCTTTCCAAACAAGGTTCAATGTTAAATTGACTATTCCTGAGAAAACTTAAATGAATTTAAAATCAATTATCCAGGTATCTTTCATATCTATTTGGATGCTTGGCGTTCAACTTAGCTATTCACAAGGTTTGAACAAAACAATTAAATTAGTTGTCCCCTTCTCGCCCGGGGGAGGTGCTGATAGCTTGACAAGACCGTTAGTTGAGCATCTTAAAAATAAATTAGGACAAAATGTAATTATTGAAAATAAACCAGGGGCTGCCAGCAATATCGGGACTGAATTTGTCGCAAGATCTAATCCCGACGGAAGTACCCTGCTGATAAACACGGATGGAGTTGCAATTTATCCATACATGTATTCGAAGCTTAATTACGATGTTTTTAAGGATTTAATCCCTGTTACTTTTATAGCTGAAACGCCTTTGGTTTTTGCATCCAATAAATCTCTTCCGCCAAATGATCTAAAGGAATTGATTGCATTTGCCAAATTAGAAGAAAATAAATTTTCATTTGCAAATCCTGGACTTGGAACGCCGCATCATCTTGCCTTTGAATTGTTCGCTAAACAAGCCGGTGTGGCCGCGGCTCAGCCTGTTTACAAAGGCGGTGGGCCAGCGCTACAAGACGTTTTAGCTGGGCATGCGCAAGTCGGCATGTTTACGCTTGGTGCTGTGATTAGCCACATCAATCAAGGCACTTTAAAGGCGTATGCTGTCATGACCAGTAAACGAGCATCATCTGCATCTAATATTCCCACAATGAAAGAGGCTGGCCTCCCTGGCGTAGAGGCAGGGTTGCGTTTTGTTTTGATGGTGCCGAAAGGTACCCCTCAAAAAACAATCTCTTCTTTGCATAAAGCTGTGATTGATTCTTTGAATGAACCCAGTTTAAGGGATGCCTATTCAAAGCAAGGTTTTGAAATATTAGGAACAACCCCTGAAGAAACGGCAATCATCATGCGTCAAGATTATGAAAGATGGGGACCAATTTTAAGTCAACTGAAATTGAAATTAGATTAAAAATATTAAGGTAAAAAATGTCACCAAATAAATTAATTTTTCAAAAACCAAAGATTAGATTTATTCTGATCTGTTTTTTTGCGGTTTTTTTCTCCCACTCACTTCTTGCTCAATCATCCTATCCGACTAAATCTATTAAATTCATCGTCCCATATGCACCCGGTGGCGGAACGGACACATTCGCAAGATTGACAGCACAAGAGCTAAGCAAAGTCATTGGACAAAATGTGGTTGTTGATAACGTCACAGGTGCCGCTGGTATGGTCGCAGGCAGTCTGGTTGCAAGGTCGGCTCCAGACGGATATACCATTCTGGTAGAACAAGCTTCTATAGCTACTAATCCACTTCTTTATGACAAGGTACCTTTTGACGTCAAAAAGGACTTAGAGCCAGTTATCCTTGGCGTTAATTTAGACAACGTTCTGGTTGTTAGTCAAAATACCCCTGCAAAAAATGTAATTGAATTAATAGCACTGGCGAAATCTCAACCAGGTAAATTAAATTACGCATCAACTGGAATAGGCTCTCCACAACACTTGGCGATGGAGATATTTAAAGATAAAACTGGCACACTCATTGCCCACATTCCTTATAAAGGTGGAAGCCCTGGCATGATTGCAACTGTTAGCAATGAAGTTCAGATGTTCCTCATTAGCGTATCTACTGCCCTGCCCTTTATCAAGTCCGGAAAAGTTAAAGCATTGGGCAACGGTGGGTTAAAACGCTCGCCGCTTTTACCAGACGTTCCTGCTATCGCAGAATCATTGCCAGGTTTTCAAAGCACTAATTGGTTGGCCCTGTTTGCACCAGCCGGCACGCCTAAATCTGTGATTCAAACACTTAATGAAAGCTTGCAGAAAGCCTATGCAAATCCCGAGCTTATTGAGAAATTTAAGCAACAAGGCATGGTCGTCCATGGCGGGGCTCCGGCTGAACTGAGTGCTGCTGTAAACCGTGACATGGATTACTTTGGGAAAATAATTAAAAGTGCATCTATCAAAGCAGAGTGACGGAATAGGCAAGTCAACTACTTCCTGTCCGTAAAAGTCCAGCTGATGAGCACACTTTGCTCGTCAAAATTAACTCAGCTTCAAACCAAACCGCTCTAAAAAAACTTGGAAGGATCCCAAAGTTGATCCAGAGAATCTAGCCACGCCAGGGCCGGTGTGTTCTGTATAGGCTCACCATGGTTGTAACCATAGGTCATTAACACCACAGGGCAGCCTGCCGCATCAGCCGCTTGAGCATCGTTGCTTGAATCACCCACCATCAAGGCGCGGGCTGGAATGCTTCGTAATGCTTCGCACGTTTTAAGAAGAGGCAACGGGTCTGGTTTTTTTCTCTCAAAACTGTCACCTCCGAAAACTTTCTCAAAGTAATTCGACAGCCCTTTGTCTTTCAGCAGTGGCGTTGTAAAAGAGACCGGTTTGTTGGTAAGGCAAGCCAGCGGCAAACCCATGGCCTTGAGTTGTTCTAGACCCTCGATCACACCTGGAAAGACTTTGGAAAACTCGCCATTGATGCTGAGGTAATGCTGCTCATAGCGCTCCCACACTGGCGTGAACAATTGCTCAACCTCGCCCGCATTTCCCGCCACTTCTGGCAAAGCCAGTTGGTGTTTGAGTACGGTGCGAATAAGGTGCTCTGAGCCTTTTCCAATGCTGCGTTCAATTAATAATCTATTGGCTGAAGGAATGTGCAAGTCTGCAAGGGCGCGGTTCAATGCCACTTCGAAGTCGCCAATGGTATCGACCATGGTGCCGTCTAGGTCAATCATGACGGCTTGTAGATTCAAATGTTTCATGCTGTGAAATCCAAAGGATGATTACGACCGATGAGGGCCCATCATTAAATCCATAGGCTTTAAGGCTGATTAAATATTTTGCAAGCAGAAACGCTTTATCGAAACTATCCAGAGCACCCCAAGCGTTCAGAGCTGAACGATTTACTAAAACATCAGAGAATTGGCAATGACACAGTTTATTGCACATGAATGATTTATGGCTTGCGACTCGCATAAAACAAGCATAGTTTGAAGAAACTGTTTTCTATTAATCTGTAGGCCCTTGGTTCAAGCTCAGGTGGAGGAGAGGAAATCCTTTTAGAAACAGCGACTTAAGTTGTTTTTTGTATTTTTTTATATCACTTGCACATAATACAGAAGTGAGCAAAACCAAAGCCGATAATACTTAGGAGCCACAAGTGATTTCGCAGCTTAAGAGCGAGCGCAGGCAAGTAATGTCGCACAACCAACTTGAGTTCCGTTCACATTGGTGTGATCGTCGTTTGATGGCGCTTAGACGCCATCAAAAAGACCAGCCCACATAAACCGTAGCTTTACTTTTACAGTTGTCCTCTATTTTTTATCCAAGGATTTTTTCTATGTCGCGCAAAGTCATCATTACCTGTGCCGTCACCGGCGCCATTCATACGCCAAGCATGTCGCCACATTTGCCTGTGACTGCAAAAGAAATTGCTGACGCCGCATTGGGCGCCGCCAAAGCTGGCGCAGCCATTGTTCATTTGCATGCACGCAACCCGGTAGACGGCAGTCCCTCGCAAGACCCAGAGTTGTTCACGCCATTCTTGAAAGAAATCAAAGAGAAAAGTAATGTGGTGATCAACCTCACCACAGGCGGCGCACCAACGATGACCATTGCTGACCGCTTACGCCCTGCTCACCACTTTAAACCAGAAGTTGCCTCGTTGAACATGGGCTCTATGAACTTTGGCCTCTACGACATGCTCAAGCGCTTCAAAACTTTTAATCACGAGTGGGAAGAACCTTACCTTGCAAACAGTGACGACCGTGTGTTTAAAAATACCTTTAAAGATATCGCACACATATTGCAATCGTGTAGCGACAACCAAACCCGATTTGAGATTGAGTGCTACGACATTGGTCATCTTTATACCGCTGCGCACTTTATTGACAGGGGTTTGATCAAAGCCCCGTTCTTGATTCAATCTGTCTTTGGCATCTTAGGTGGTATTGGCCCACACCCTGAGGACGTACTGCATATGAAACGTACAGCTGATCGCTTGTTTGGCGATGCTTATGTATGGTCAGTTCTTGGTGCAGGACGTAACCAAATACCCATTGCTACGCAGTCTGCCGCCATGGGCGGCAATGTGCGAGTTGGCTTGGAAGACTCGTTGTGGGATGGTCCAGGCAAATTGGCCGAGTCCAATGCAGACCAAGTGACACGCGTACGAAAGATTATCGAAGGACTTTCACTGGAAGTCGCAACGCCTGATGAAGCCCGTAAAATTTTGCAGCTCAAGGGCCACCAGAACGTTAACTTCTAAAGCACCATGCGCATTTAACAAGTCAAGATACGAGCCAGACCGCGAAAGTATATTTTTGGTTATTGCGCCAAAAATCCACCATCGACAGCCAACGTGTGACCTGTCACCATGCTTGCACAGGGTGAACATAAAAACACGATAGCGCCCACAATGTCTTGAGGCTTTGCAAGTCTCCCTAAAGGGGTCATTCCTTTGATTTTTTCAACCAAATCTGGTTGAGCCATGAGTGGCTTGATGAAATCTGTTTCTACCCAAGTAGGGGCAACAGCATTGACACGAATTTGATGCGCGGCCCACTCAACGGCCAATGCACGCGTTAAGTTAACAATGGCTCCCTTGGTAGATTGGTATGAGATATTGGGATACAAACCACCGCCCGACAACCCCATGATGGAGGCTGTATTCACAATGGCGCCACTGCCTTGCGCGATCATGAAGCGTGCAGCACTTCGTGCGCATAAAAATACACCCGTTAGGTTGACCTCCAATACACGGTTCCAGTCGGCCAAGGCCAATTCAGTCGATGGCTTTCTGATCGCTATGCCTGCGTTGTTGATGAGAATATCTAGCCGTTGGTGATATTCGAAGGCTTGCTTCATGGCCTGATCGACTTGGACTTCATCTTTGACATCAACAAAGACAGCTTGTGCAGACAAGCCTTCGCTCTCAATTTCATTGACTACCATTTTCGCTGCTGACAACTCAAGGTCCATGACGACTACATGCGCTCCAGAGCGCGCCAAACCCAGGGCAACAGCTTTGCCTATGCCATTTCCCCCGCCTGTCACAGCAGCTGTTTGGCCTTGAAGGCTAAAGGCTTGCAGCGGGTTAAAGCCATTGGTCATAGTTGCTCCTTGAAAAATTCAAACGATACTTCTACACAGACCCTAGCAAAATCCAGAGCGGACAGTCGTTGCTCAAACCGGCCTCTGCTCCAAACTCGACACCTCATTGGTCAGCGTAGTTCTGCGCATATCGCGCACTTCTTTTGGGTCATAGC
>Ga0209353_10002245_pt1 | contig 10614 bp, 15 predicted proteins | sample LauGreSpBDMM15SD_2_FD_187561 | JGI IMG/M metagenome (GOLD analysis project Ga0209353, IMG submission 187561) | Freshwater lake microbial communities from Lake Michigan, USA - Sp13.BD.MM15.SD (SPAdes) (version 2) | ecosystem: Environmental > Aquatic > Freshwater > Lake | place: Lake Michigan...
AGCAGCCGATCACGATCAGGCGCTTCGCATGGCTGCAGCTAAAGCTAACAGCTTCTTTGTTATCCTCATCAAAACCCATTAATTCAAAACCATGACCTGCACAGTTCGCACTTACAAAAACAACGGCCCTTATTTTGATGCCACAGTAATGAGCTATCAAGCCGCTCGTTTTAGTGAGCTGCTTTCCCATTGTCGTATTGCAATGGACGATGGCGAGGACACTATCGCAGTGTTTCACGAAGATCGTTGCGTTGGCATGTGGGATCGAGAGCTGGAAGGGCACGTAGATAGTGCTGGCGATACTATTGTTGATCACGATGGCTATGAGCTAAAGCGACCTGGTGGGCGTTCTGCTCAAACCTTTGCAATGGCAGTAGCAAAACTACAGGGGGCAGCATGAACTATTTTGACAGTGACGAAAATTACGATTGCCACGAAGAAGAAGATGATAATGAAGAACAATTGTTTGACCCATCGTCTTCCGCCCTATCCGCTGCTGAGAGGAACCTATGATTCTCGTTGATTTCTTTCCAGAAGATTGCTGCAGAGGCACTGAATTAATTGAAGGCTGGTATTGGCATGAAGATGATGGTGATGGCCTGGGAGGGCCGTATGATTCGGAAGATGCTGCAGTTGCTGCTGCGCAAGCTGGCGAGGGCTGGTGAGACCCGGATACTGCGGTATTAGAAAAGGCTAGCTTTGTATAGGGTCTAGCTAGCTTTGTATAGGGTCTAGCTAGCTTTGTATTATGTATTAGTAATTAAACAATATTAAATAATTCTAATTAAACAGCGCTAAATAATAATAAATATACAGTACTAAATAATACTTATTAAATAGTACTAAATAATAATAAATATACACCGTTGAATAATACTTAACAAACAGCGCTAAATAATAGTAAAAATACAACGTTGAATAATAGTAAACAAACAGCGTTGAATAATACTTAATAAACAATACTATATAATAATAAATATACAGTACTAAATAATAGTGATTATACAGTACTAAATAATACTTATTATACAGCGTTAAATAATAGTAAAAATACATGGTTGAATAATACTTAATAAACAATACTATTTTACACTAATAAACACTATTGTTTCACTTTAATAAACAATACTATTTTACACTAATAAACACTATTGTTTCACTTTAATAAACAATACTGTTTCACCTTAACTGGTAACACTGTTTCACTCTAATAAACAGCATTGTTTCACTCTAATAAACAGCACTGTTTCACCTTAACGATGGATCGATTAATCTATAAACGCAAGCTATCTGCAACGCTGCGGCGCTTAAATGTTATTTTGTTTAGGTTTAATCGTTATTGTTTAACGCCCAAGGGTTTGCAGCTTGCGCGCTTTGTTTTGCGCGCTTTGTTTTGTTCGTGCAGACCTTGCAAGGTTGCGCCGCCTATATAGGAACCTGGCAACTAGGCCAATTATTGAACCGCCCACCCGTTAGCTAGGCGCGCGCCGGTTTCCGTGGTATGTTTTGACAGCCCAGCGATGGGTTTCCCTTGGTTTCTTTGTGATGACTGTCTCCACTCCTAGTTTTGTTGTTACCCTCCGCGGCGCCGTATTGCCTGCAGGCGCGCCCGTGTCGTCTTTGTTTCCGCCCCTAGTAGATAGGCGCCGCATCCTGCCGACAATCGCACCACGCACGCCTGCAATGGGTTCATTTGGTTCTTTAGTTGCGCCCATGCATCGCCCAAATGCGCCTTTACATGCGCCCGCGGACGTCAAAGCGCTATTAAAGCGGTTCGGTTTAACTGTTTCAAGCTTGCTAACAATCGCGAACCCTAAGACCCTAAAAGACTCTAAAGTTGCGCGCTCGGTAATTCTGCACCACTTACCCTCCCGCGGATTAGCTAACGCGATTAATCCGCTTAATAAGCGCGCGCATGTTCGTGGATTTCTGGCAGACCTTGCGCGCCTAGCAGAACGTGAGAATCTAACCGCGCAAGTTGCAGGCTTTAACGCTTGCGCATGGGCCACGGCCGCGTGCATTGATTGTTGCTTAAATACGTCTGGCCATGGTGGGATGAGTACCGCCTGCACAAGCTGCCGCGGCCGCAGACAGCTTGCAAGTATTGCAGACAGCGCCGCCTATGCGCGCGCTATTCTCTGGGCGATCGCCCGGGAACGTCTCGCAACTGATAAAACAATCCCGCTAGCCGTTCGCTTGCGCGGCACAGACGACAAGCCATGGCACCTGTCAAGATTCACCTTGAGTTCCTTAGAATGCGCCCTATTGCATCGCCGTTTCGGCATAACTTGCGCGCCCGGTAACAACCAAACTATTGCCGATGTGCTGCAGATAGAACGCAACCGCGGCCGCATAGTTTTATACGACTACAGCGCCGCACCTTTAAAGGGTCCGTTGGGAATCATCGCCCAGCGTGCCGCGGGGTGGGATGTAACGCATAGCGTTAAACCTGACGGCGCTACACCATGCGCGGATGCAATTGCAGCTATTAGGGCGGGATTTAGAGTTGCCATCCCCGTGGCGATGCGAGACGGTGACGCGATACCGCCTAGCCTGTCAATAACTACGGCAGACGATAGCGTGATAGTTCCCACTATTAACGGCGATACTAACGACCATAGATGGTCGAACCCTGGGCGAACCGCGGTAGTTTTGCGTTACAAAATAGCGCGCGGCGCTGACCCTGCGAACGTTGCTAGGTTCGCAATCGCGCGCGCCGGTACCGTACAGCTTAACGATGGCATCATAGGGTGGGCGGTATGATTGAGGCCGTCAATATTCTCGCTATCAGTAACAAAGGACGTAGCCGCATAGGGCGTAAGCTAACCACGGCAATAATTGAACAAAGGTATCATGACAAAATATTTACAGTAATTAACCCTAGCCAGTGTATGTGGATTGAACTAATCAATGACCCTGATTATAGAATTATACCAGACGATTAAGCGCCTAGGTTGATATGCTGATTTAGCCGGTTTGCTAATAACAAGCCGGCTTTCTAGGGTGGTAAGAATAAATTTGCTTAAATAACAACAATTCTCCACCACTAAATAATAAAAACACTACCGTTATATGAATAATTCTTATATAAGCAATTCTGATCAGTAACAAAACTTTACATAACACTACCGTTATATCAGGAATCCTTATATAAGCAATGCTGATGCAGAGCAGTAGTACGGGTGTTTTAGGGTTGGGGTGTCGGGGTTACCCCTTCCAAATGCGACCATTTTTTTCATCGAGTTTTTCATTTCGCAAGCTACTACAATTCTTAATAATCACAGTTTATTAACATTACAAGTATTTACTCGCACCTTCGTAAAATACTCGCACCATTGTAAATTCAATGGCGACTGACCGAACAATCGCGCCTTTATGAGCCTTGTGAGGTCATTACAGTTCGATCATTGCACTTTCTTTCCCATTGTTTTGGACGCATCGCGAAGGTAGCTCCCAAAGAGCGTAAATCATTGCGTCCTTCTTCTTCTTTTATCGTATAAAATGATATTTTCAGCGTGGTGCGAGCAAGGTACTATATCAGCGGTTTTTGATACTTTCGAAAAGAAGTATTTAATGGTTAATTAAGAAGGAGCCTTGTGAATATAGTCGCTTGGGCTCTGCTCGTAAGGCTCCTTAGCAAAAGGATGATAAAGAAGCAGAGCCGCTTGGGAAGTACGCCTTGGGGGCTCCTTCTCGTAGCGGCTAGCAGATGCAACTTACTGCTACATGCTGCGCAGACCTTGTAATGAATCTAAGCATGAGCAAGGTCTTTACCTATCGTATATCGCAGTCTCATTAAAATCATTAGGCCCATCAAGAAAACCTAGTGTTTTCGAGCAAAAAGCTGAATATCTACATATTCTTTTAAGATTTGAGTAAGTTTTGCGTTTTTGCGCTTATGTTCTATGATTAGTCATGACTTATTACGAACCAGAAGAAACAGTTATTGTCGTCACACAACGATGGCAATTAAAAGTAGGGGCTAGTCGTTATTTCAAGCAAGCAATTGCTGAATTACGTGAGCGGTTACAACCAATCAATCCTTGTCTATGGAAAGCTTCTGGTGCAAAATATAATGGTTACCAAGCAGATTTAATTGATTTTACCATTGATCAAGCGCTTGACTTTAAGCCTGGAGCCTCCTATCCTGACTGGTAACCATTTCTTTTGTTTCCATGACATCTTCGCAATTCTTGAAACTTGTGACAAAATATGTGTTTGATGATCCTGATACATTCACTGCATTAAGGAACCGTTTTGAAATGTGCGAACATGCGCAAAGCAAATCTGTTGCAGCAGCATTTGGTTATTTAATTGCCATTGACGAAATGAATCAAGCGCAGCAATCGATATGGAAAACAGTATTTGATTTAATTGATAATATGGAAAATGATGCGCACGATACGACGCTATTGGTATTTCAAGCAATTCATCAATGGATAGAAAAAGAAATAGATGCTAAAGGCTATCCTGAGCACGATGATATACATGGCGTTATGTATGATATGTTTGCCGATTTCATTGAACCAACAGCAGAAGAAGACGATGAATTATGAAATCATGTTGAAGCGGCTCTTAAGGGGCTAGACTAGGCAGTGTTCTCATTACAGCCCGCCGAGTGCGGGCTTCGTCGTCTCATGAAGCTGAAAGAAAATGCAAAGTGTGAAAAGATTGCTCGCACAGGAAGGGTAGAAAGCTGGTTAGAGAGCCCTGAAGGCCGTTTGCCAGTGAGTTGCACCGTATTCGTGGTAGAAGATGCTATGGAAGGCCCCAATGGCGTTGAGCAGTCTTGGAGGTTTGTATCCCATGGGCTACGAAATGGTGCTGGCGTTGCCGTACACCTATCGAAGCTCCGTGGTAAAGGTGATGAAAATGGTAAAGGCTTAGTAGCAAGTGGTCCTGTGAGTTTTGGTAAGATTTATTCAACACTGAACGAAATCTTACGTAGGGGCGGATTGTACAAGAACGGCGCGGTAGTATTACATTTAGATTACAATCATCCTGATGCCATTGATTTTATAACTGCCACCAGGCAAGAATTACCATGGGTGAAACGTTGTCTAAATGTAGATAATGATTTCTTGATAAATTCATCTCCTGAATTGATTGATGCTGCATTACAAAAAATTAGTTCTGGTGATCTTTGGTTAAACAAAATACGTTATGACGAAGATGGAAAACGCATTTATGCTAATGTTTGTCTAGAAGTATATTTGCCCCATCGTGGCACTTGCTTGCTGCAGCATGTAAACATGGGCGCTTGCGAAATTAATGAAATTAGAACAACATTTGTCGATGGTATGGAACAATTATGCCAATTGCATTCCACCACTCAAGTTGATAGTACTGGCGAATACCTTTCTCCCGCGAAAGATCGACAAGTTGGCCTTGGAATGATTGGTTTAGCTAATTTCTTAGCTGCTCAGCAAGTATCGTATAAAGATCTTGGTGATGCATTAACAGCATGGCTAAATAAAGATTTATTGCCATGGGCTGATGTATGGCGTGATACAACAGCAGGTAAAATTGTAATTGAGCTATCGGCTGCAATTACAGATGCTTCTTTAATGGCACAATGCTATTTAATGGATCGTGCTTTTGCTATCGCACCTACTGCTTCATGTTCTTATCGTTATTTGGATACATTAGGTTTCACTGCTGCACCAGAAATTGCTCCCCCCATTGCTCGTCTTGTTGATAGAGATAGTGGCACATTTGGTGTAGAAAGTTTTGATTATGGTAATGTTGAAACTGCTGAAGAAGTTGGCTGGGAGAATTATTGTAAAGTGGTAAATGGCATTGCTACTTTATATGAATATTCAGGATTATTTCATGGTTATAGCTTCAATAGCTGGAGCGACATGGTGGCTTATGATCGTGATTTCTTGGCAAATTGGCTAGAATCATCACAGACCAGTTTGTACTATTCATTGCAAGTCCTTTCGGACACGCAACGGAAAGATGACGCCTATGCGGCATTAGATGACGACTTCAAGGATATGTTTGGTTTGAATGATTCAAGCGATGAAAATGAAGCAATTGTTTCATTAGAAAAGGTTACTAATTTTTGTAGTAGTTGCGCCGAATAATTCTCTTTCCCATTGTTAATTTTATCCTTTTCGCTGAAAACAAATGACGACTACAATTCGCAGTCCCTATCTGCAAATGATTGCTAAAAAGCGCTCGTGGCAAGCCACTCCAGTAGATGATGCACCAGTTAAGAAAGGAGCTGAAGCTACCTTGTATAAAGCGCTTGCTTTAAGGCATATTGAACTGCCTGTGAAGGATTTACTGGAGCAAGGCTTACAGCGTGATTTACCATCTACGCCTGGAATCATAGAAGCATTACATTCAAACCAGAAAGACGAAGAACGTCATGATGAAGCGTTGAATTATGTAGCGCAAGCTTATGGCACTAATGCTAAAGCTGAAAGTGAAGTAATGAATATTTTAAAAGTATGGATGGAACATCCCGCCCATCCAATTCATAAAGTTGCAATTATAGAACGTTCCGTTTTCTTTGTTGCATTACCATTTTTTCGTTTTAATGGTAATATTGGCATGAGAACAGTATCAGCCGATATCTCAAGAGATGAGCAAATCCACTGTGGAGTGCATGGACTTGTTGCTAAGGAGTTAAATGAAAAAGACTCTGAAAGCCTAAATAAACTTCGCGCTGCTACAGCAGCATGGTTATTTGAAGATCTAGGAAAAAGCGATGATAAATGGTTAGATAAGGATGCTTGGATGGATCGCTCAAAGCGTTTATTCTGGGAAGGCAAAGCTCCTGATATGGCAGAATCTCGCGCTAGCAGGATGATTAGTTTTTTTGAAAGTTCAAACGTAAATCTTCCAAGCTACGGCGCAGCGTAATATATTACTTAGGGGAAGCTGAGCAGCGCTAGGCAGATAGCCTAGAAGAGACGAGGGCAGTTCTCGTTATTCCCCCTTCAAGCTACAGCGGTATAAAGTGCTGCAAGAAAATTATCAAAAGTTGTGAAGCAGGATTAGAACGCAATAGTTCTTTAGCCCGTGCGGCGGGCATCCCACTTACAAAAACAACAAAGGGTCTTCAGTTCTTTGCTATTCCTATTTAACGACCAGCAGCGATGAGATACTGGTCACCAGTGGCCACTGGGCTCTGCAGAAGCTCCTAAAGTTTAACAGCGTTCACTCCAATACACTGCTGCACCTTGTAGGAATAATTGCTTATTTCTTAATCGTGCTAAATGCAATGGCACAATTTCTTCATAACGCTTGCCATTTAATGAATATAACAAGCAAATCATGGCTATACGTTGTAAGAACATTGGTTTTCGCTTAATGCGTCGTATTCTTCTGTGCGCCAATCATAGATCATGCTTGCTAAGGCTATCTCCTTACTATTTCCAGCCCATCGCTTTCCTGCTTCTTCCATTATGTATGCAGCTTCTATTGCAGCATCAAATGCTTTTTCCGCAGCTTTTGACAGAACCATGGTAAAGCAGCATGAATAAATATTCTATTCTTTTTGCTTTGCTAAATGTTCATTTTTTAGCATTTGTTGAAATTTTTTGAGACGAGGCAATAAAGAAGGCTGATAGAAATGATCAGCAGCAAGAAGTTGGAGAGCAGTTTGTCTATTGGCTTCAAGAATTGCAACCAGATATGATGCCTCTTTAAAGGAAAGTTCAAAATTTGTCATTTTTCATGAAATGGAATAAAAGTAAATTCTTGAAAATTCTAATGGCAATCAGCGAATTAAACTTTCCAGCCAATTTAAGTCATCATCTTTAGAAGCTTCAAGGATTGCAGCAGCTAAAGCAAAACAATAATCATCCACACCAATTTCTTTACCACCAGTTACTGACCATTGACCACTTTGCCGATAAAGAACATTTAAATTTTTAAGTTGTCTAATAGCTTGCGTGTGCGGATATATATCAACAAGGCCAGCATTAAATAATTCTTTCATCTTACTGAAAGCTTTCATCTTAGTACTTACAGACCAGGTAAGTTCTCGAATTGGGAAATCAGCAGATAAACTTTGAATGGTAGCTGAACTATTAAACTGGTCAAGCACGATACTATCAAATTGGTAAGTTTTATGGTGTTCACGTATCCAATCTTCTACAGCTTGAATAGAAACTTCTTTTTTACCATTGATCTCAAAATCCGCAGCGAATGCATGGAATTTATCTACAATTAAAGTAGCGTGATCGAAATGCACAATACAAGCAATATATTCATCTCGCCCAACACCACCACGAGCAGGGTCAAGTGCTAGTACATATTTCCCCATAAATTCTCTCGATGGTAACAAAATATTTCTATCTTTATTAATTGCAGCATCGATAACTTCAGTTGCTAATAGTGAAGACTTATTGCCTCTAAATCTTGCACCATATTCTGTCCAGAACTTATCTTCATCTCGCTTCTGTTCTGCTTCAAGAAAAGGACAACCCCATGGAAGATTAGGATTTATTTCCCATGTTGGAATGTTTTTTGCTTGCATGAATGGAAAATCACCACTCTCTGCTTCTTTGAAATGCTCGTAAAATAATCCATCAGTCAACCAAGGGGAGGATAATTCTAAGATGCGACCATGACTACCAAATTGAGCAATGGAAGGCGAAAGGGCTTGGTAGATAGCTTTTGCGCCTCTATTGGCATCACCTTCAAGCTGAAAAGCAAGCTCATCAAATATACACATTACGACAGCTTTACCACGAGAAGCACGAGCAGAAGCAGGAATTGCTTGGAATACACAACCATTGCTAATTTCAATTTCCGTTGCAGTTTCCCTAGTGATTTCACCACCAAGAGGGCTATCTAATATTAATTGACGGATGTTATTTAAAGAAATCTTTGATTGCTGTTGGTCGTTTGCAATGGTAACAATATACCACTTTTCGTTTTTTCGTACTTTATTTTTATAATAGCTTTCTAATATAAAGCAAGCATATGCTGCTGCAATAGAAGCCATAAGTGTTTTTCCTGCTCTTCGGCCAAGCGCCCATACTGCATGAGTTTTACCACCACCAAAATATTCATTTAATATTTGTTGTTGTTTTGGCCATAGCTCTGTTTTTAGTACGTGTTTAGAAAATTCAGCGCAGGTTAATCTTGCCATGTAAGAGTATCAAGAGGAGACAATTGTTCTTTAGGCACAAAAAAAGCAGGACGACCACGAGCAGGATCAGCCCAATATTCATCTTTCATTGCGTCTTTCCCATAGCACCACCCATGAATAAAAGTGGTTTTATCTTCAATGGTGACTAAAACAAATTTTTTCCGAGGATCCTCGTTTTTCTGGACAATTAAATCATACTTATGTTTAGAACGTGTTTTCACATCGATGCCAGGGAGATCATCGCTGCCACGTTTTGCTTCGGTTTCTTTATATAAATGCTGCTTAATGCCAAGATGAGAAGCTACTGCCATTTCACCTGCAGCACCTAATAAGTGAATGTCTAGCGCTTTACTGCCTTTCCATGCTCCACCATTACGCCCACGAAGCCCTTGGGTTTCATTGGTGCCTTGTCGCCTTGTGCCCTCTGCCATTGCAAGTGTTTTCTCGTCTTCTGAAAATACAAACTGAATGGGAGTGGGCATAAAGAAAAACAAATCAATATTATCTTAGCCACTGTTAAGATAAAGGGAACACACTAAAGCCGTAAATGTCAAACGAAACTGTTGATTTAGGACACAATGGTGACAATTTCTTTAGGGCTGATGGTTTGGTGAATGCTTTAACGGGCATGGGCACGGGAAGAGATAAAAGCCAGTACACCAATTCCACCCCCATCGTCTTCCTTACCCAAGAAGAATTAGAGAATCTTTATAGCGAATGGATTCCTAAACGTATCGTCGATATTGTGGCAGAACAATCCACCAGGAAAGGGTTCAAGGTTTTATTTGGTGGTGAAGGCGCAGCAGCAAAAGAAGTGGCTGGCATCGAACAAATAATAGAAGACCTGTATATCCTTGAAAATCTGGGCTTAGCCTCCAAGAATGCAAGGTTATTTGGCGGCTCAGTGATTTTGCTTTATATCGACGATGGTAGGTCAGCAGATCAGCCAGTTGATTATCGTAATATTCGTGCTGTAGAAGGCATGGAAGTATTAGATCGCTGGCAGATTGCACCAGTAATTAATGAAGATAGTCTATATGATTATTCAAAAGCAACTTATTATCAAATTATTTCTGGTGATCTCATCAGACAACCACAATTAATCAAAATTCATAAAGATAGAGTGTTACGTTTTGATGGTGAATGGTTACCATATCGCATTAGACAAAGAAACTATGGATGGGGGATGAGTACACTGCAAAGTGTATATGATAGCTTTCGTTTTTACTCCACTGGTATTAGCTCAGCGGCAACATTATTAACGGAATTTGATATTTTTGTACATAAACTACGCGGCCTTTCTTCTATGCTGGCTGCTGGTAAAGAAAACGATGTAAGAGATCGTTTAGTATTAAATGATATGAGCAAAAGCATTTATCGTGGTTATGCGATTGATGCAGAAAAAGAAGAGCTTGAATTTATTAGCAGGAATTTTGGTGGTGTTGGTGAAATACTAGAAAAGCTTCGCATTGATATTATTGGAGCATCACAAATACCACATA
>Ga0209353_10002248_pt1 | contig 10607 bp, 10 predicted proteins | sample LauGreSpBDMM15SD_2_FD_187561 | JGI IMG/M metagenome (GOLD analysis project Ga0209353, IMG submission 187561) | Freshwater lake microbial communities from Lake Michigan, USA - Sp13.BD.MM15.SD (SPAdes) (version 2) | ecosystem: Environmental > Aquatic > Freshwater > Lake | place: Lake Michigan...
AGCAGAAGAGTTACGAGGTTTGGCTGTTGAATATAATGTACCAATCGTATCAGCAACTCAAACAACTCGATCTGGTTTCACAAACTCAGATCCAGGACTTGAGGATACTTCAGAATCTTTTGGTTTGCCAGCGACAGCTGACTTTATGTTTGCTTTGGTCAGCAATGAAGAACTCGAAGGATTGAATCAGATTATTGTTAAGCAGTTGAAGAATCGTTATAATGATCCAAGTTTCTATAAGAGATTTGTAGTTGGAATTGATAGATCCAAGATGAAGTTGTATGATGTAGAAGCATCAGCACAGACTGGATTGGCAGATGCTGGACAAGAAGACGATGATACTCCAATGTTCGATAAGAGTAACTTTGGTCGTAGACAAAAGGCAGAAGGCTTCGAAGGATTTAAGTTTTAGGAGAAAGAAATGGTAAAGGTAATTGTAGCAAAACAAAAACACGATATGACTCATATGTTGGGGCAGTTCCCAGATGAGTCACATTATGATCATCTGATTGAAGAAGACACAGATGTTTATATGCCAGAAATCCCTGGACATCCAGAGATGACATTCTCTGAAGAGAGAATTGTTCTAAAGTTTCGTAAGAATTATTTCAGTAAAGAGCAACAAGACCAAGCGTATATTGGACTTCGTGAAGCTGCGACTGAAACACAGAACAGAGGAATGGCTGCTGGACCACGTGCAGAGAAATTAGGTAATCGTGAGTGGGTCACTGAGTATGAATATGCAGTGATTGATTACTTTACAAATCCAGGTGCAAATTTGTATGGTGATGATCCAATCGAAACCATTCGTGCAGAATTCAAGAACAAGAAAGAAGCACCATCAACTCGCAATAATGTTTGGGGTATTCAAGCAGTTAAGAGAGACAACTTTGTCTTTGAAGATTGGGTCAATGCCACTAAGGATCTTTCTAATGATGATATGATGGCTGAAGCTAAACGTATCTCTGACAAATATGTTTGTGCAACTACCTATGCCAATGGTGTGATGTCTGGTATCGCTGGATGGTTCGATCGTTACCCACGTCTTCCATATGGTCGAGCAACTTCATACACTGCTCGTGAACCAGAGAAGTTTGCCATGGCATTTCCATTCCTCCAACAATTGGCACAGGGTTTCAAAGACTTACTGCCATGGAGATATAACAACCAAATGGAAGCAGCAAAGAAACTTGATCCAAGATTCTTGGTTCCAGAAACTCCATTTACTACTATCACTGTAAATAAATCATTCAGAACTGCATGCCACTTTGATGCTGGTGATTTTACTAATGGTCTTTCCAATCTGTTGACATTGACTAACAATGGTAACTATCGTGGATGCCATTTAGTTGCACCAGAGTATCGTGTCGCTGTTAATCCAAGACCTGGAGATTTGCTACTCATCAATAACCATGAAGTTATGCATGGCAATACTCAGATTGAATTGCTTGATGATGAAGCAGAAAGAATTTCTTTGGTTGTATATTTCAGAGAGAAGATGCTTGAGTTGGGTTCCAAAGAATATGAAGATTGTCGTTATGAGTATGTTGAATCTCGTAGACTTAACAAAGAACATCCAGGTCATGTTGGTCGTAACCTTTGGAATGGTATTGATGCTGGTATGTGGGACAGTAAAGAGTGGCATACATATCTGGAATCAAAACTTGGTTCTGATGTAGTGAACAAATATCATCCACCAAAGACTACTACAGTGGGTGCACTAGAGGAGTTTTTCTAATAATGTGTGCTGTTATCGGTGCTGTGTTGAAGTCTCCCACTAAGGAAGACTTTCAAATGATCAAACGTGTATTCCTTGAGTCTAAGATTCGAGGGATGCATGCCACAGGTATGTCTTACCTTCCAAAATGGAGTAAAGAAGTTAAAACCATTAAGGAATCTAGACCTGCCAATGAATTTGCTTTTATTCATCTACATGATGATAACTTGAAGGATATGGTGAACGAAGATGGAATTTTATATCTTATTGGTCATTGCCGTTATAGCACTAGCGATTTGGAATATAATCAACCCTTAGGACATGGGACAAAGTCTATTGTTCATAATGGAGTTATCACACAGGAACTTCCAGAGAACTGGGAACAGTTATATGGTTACAAGTGTATGACTAAGAATGATAGTGAATTGATTTTACATTCTGAAGATCCATTGCAAGAGTTTTCTCATATGTCAATGGGTGCTATTGAACTTACAAATGATAGAAAAGTAAGAGCATATCGCAATGGTAAGCGTCCATTATACTTGACAACTCTGAAGAATGGGTGTATAATTACTTCTACAGAGGACATTGTTAATCGTGCAAAAGTAAATGGAGTTACAACTGAAATTCCTATGAACACCTATGTTACATTTGATGAGAATCTTACAATGATGTTGGAAAGAAAGTTAGTTGCTGACGAAGTAGACTATCAAAATTATGAATCTAGTTAATTCAACGAGGGTTGAAGACCTTATTAAAAACTCGCCAGCTGGTAAGAATACAAAATTCTTATCGGCTGCACATTCATTGTGGTATCGTTTTCACAACTACGACAAAGCACCACCGATGTCTTATGAAGTCAATGGTGAAGTTGTATCATTGATCTTCGCTACATTCAATCGTGATGGATATGCAAACCTGTATGAGATCGTTACACTCGAGGGAAAAGAAGGAAATGGATATGCTTCAAAGTGTTGGGATGCTTGGATCAAATATGCAGTCGAAGAACGAAAGATGCAACGATTAAAAATCTCATGCACTCCATCTTCAGTCACATGGCACAATAAAAATGGTCTGATCTTTTGGGCAGTCGATCCAACAGGTTCACTGCGTAGTGACCAACCATTATTCCCTACACGTGCCGAACAAATTACCTACAGAGACAACGCAATCGTGAATCCACTACAAGCACTACCACCACACAAAGCACGAGATCAATTTCGTGCTGAAGGTTTAGAATCATATAAATGGGGTGAAAAGAAGAAAGCAAAGACACAGGCTGCTATTGATGCTGTTGGCAAAGCATGGCTTCGTGATGCACTAATGGATCAACCTTCACTTGAAGACTTTTTAAAATAATGGACTATCGTTTAGAACAAAACCGCAGAGAAGCGTTCATTCGTTGGTACGCATGGTCATTGAAGTATGATGATTGCGATCCAGCTGTGTGGGCTACCAACTATCTCAACAAACGATTCGAACATAATGATGAACAGAAGCTATGGCTTTGTTGGTTGTATGGTAATACCTATCATCTACCAACTGCTTGGATTCTGATGAACGAGTTTCCTGACTTTGAATTGGCAACAGTCGATCGTATGACTCAATGGAACACTGCCAACTACAAACGTCTTCGCTATCAAACAGATACAAAGTGGAACAAAGGACATCTGCCAGAGATGTTTGCATCATATCAAAAGTTTATTGGAAATAGGAGTCAACGTGAAGCATTCGAATCATACTATGTGGGTAGTCCTGAGCAAAACTTTGAGTCTTTATGGGATACGCTTAAAGGAAACCTTCATAAGTTTGGGCGTTATTCTACTTGGTTCTATATGCAGCATCTTAAGCATACTGGTGCTATTGATGTACAGCCTACTTCTCTTATGCTTGACGATTATGATGGTTCCCGTAGCCATCGTAATGGGTTGCTTATGGCCATCGGGCAAGATAACGACTATGATAGAAAACTTTCTAGAGCAGAATATGCAAATCTTGAATCTATTGGCAATGGAATTATCGATGAGATGGTAGATCGTTTTCCAGAGTTAAAGGATCAGATTGATTTCTTTACAATGGAAACCTGCCTGTGTTCATTTAAGAAAATCTTTAGAGCACATCATGGAAGATATCTTGGTTACTATCTGGATAGACAGGCTGAGGAAATTCAGCAGTGTGAGAAAGATGGTTGGTATGGAATTGACTGGGATGTTCTATGGCAGTCACGTGAAGAAACTATTGATTTGAGATTGGATCATCGAAAAGGTATTGATAAAGATAGATTTAGTTCATTTATGAATACTGGTAAGATGGAAAATTTTGAGTGGATGTTTAATGATGAAAGCCCTTTATTAATTGGATTGGAGAATTTTATATGAGTATTACAACTACAACTTTACCAGGAGCAGGGGTTGATGGAATAACCCAAGCTGGTGGAACAGCAGTGGATGGAACTTTACAGTATGATCCTAGTATGGATACACTAAAAGTTATGACTGGAAATTCATGGCTTCCTATCACTACTGGTAGTGGTGGTATTGGTAATGGTGTTATTACTGACAGGACTCTCATGTGGGATCCTCAACAAAAGCATGCAGAAATTCTAGATAAGTTTGAGATGAATCAAGTTGTGGTTGAACATAAAGTCGCAGAACATGAATTGATGAAACTTAAAACTGATCAACCTGACTACGCAGAACACATCAAACAAAACCTAGCTAAGACTGCTACTACACAGATTCTCAATAAGATGTCATTCACAAAGAAAAGAAATATGGATACCGATGTTAATCATTTCATCGGAAGAGTATGGGTCTTCAATAAAGACGAGATGGAAACATTGATTAAAGAGATTAGAAATGCTTAATGAACGAATTGGTGTCACAGATATCGCTACTGTTACGAAAGTCACAAAACCTATGAAAACAAGAAAGTTAATCGCAGTTGGTGGAAGTCCAGGAACTGGTAAGACTACATTGTTCCGTAAGTTCATGGAAGGTAAAACATGGATCGAGGTAGAACCAGCTAAACTGGTATCTGCCATGTATAATGAAGAGATGGATCTTTATATTCTTGGTAAGTATCAAGAGGGTGAAGTCTTCGCTGGAACCGATCGCCTATCGATGGCAGTCCAGCCAAACGTCCAAGAATGGATCAAGAATCATAATTGCAACATCCTTTTCGAGGGTGACCGAATCTTCAACCAATCTTTCTTAGAGTATGCAATGGCTCTACCGAATACGGACTTCCAAGTGGTCTATCTAAAAGTACCTAAGCCAATGTTGGAACAGCGATATAAAGATCGTGGTTCAGACCAGTCTGAGACTTTCCTAAAAGGTCGTGAAACTAAATATAGCAATATACTGTCTAACTTTGAATTGATGCCCTATATTACTGAGTTTAATAACACTAACTTAGAGGAGCAACAGAAGGTACTGGAGTTTTTGGAGAAGTCCTTTAACTAAAGTGCTTTCTAGGAACGATGAACTTCCTAGAGAAACTGGACTACGACTGGCTGGACATACTCAATTTTCAAGAGCGTCCATTTAGAGCCAAACTCATTCCAGCAAAGGTGTGGAAAGACCTAGATCTGTATCGCAATGATGCTTCTGGTCTTTCGAACTACTGTAAAAAGTGGCGCACCAAAGTAGAATTCTGTAAAAAACCTAATAACAATAAGACATACGAGAACTATGTTGCAATTGGAGGTGAATATGACCCAGAATTCCGTCAGTGTACTATACATCTTTATACACTAAACTTCGATACATTTAAGTTTAGTGATATCGCATGGTTTAGTTTTAAGAAAAGATTCATACAAACTCTTATGCATGAGATGATTCACTTCATGCAGTACGATCGTCGTGACGATCAGTGGAGTAATTACGTTGTTCCATACAGAAGAATCGGGCATAAGAAGAAGGATGCAGAGAGAAAGTACCTCTCTGAATTCGATGAGATTCAAGCATACGCCCACTGTGTCTATATCGACTTAAAAATGAATCGTCCCAGAGTAGCACTGGATACCCTATTATCACGTTGTAAAGATAAGCGTGATTCTTCTACACTTCACTACTTCTTAAAGACTTTCAACTATGACTTTAAGAACAACGTGGCTACACAAAAAATCATCCAACAAATAGGTAAGTGGGATCGTAAATACAAATCCTAAATAGTAGACAATTTTACTAATGGATTCAAATGGGTTACGATTTTAAGAAACTTGGTGATACTGCTAAGAAAGTCTCCACATACCTTGCTAGTAAGGGTGTGAAGGTAGCAGTAAAAACATCTAGATACCAGACTGAAATCAAAGCAGTTGAGGTAGCATCACCGACTTCTATTGAAGACCTATTGAAATCTGTTGGTCTTAAAGGTACAATCTCTGATCTATCCACTACCGAAGAGAAAGCAATCTCAGGTAAGTACAAAGCCAAACTAATTAAGATAACTGCTTCCAGTGGACCATGCTCTACTGGAGAGACTTTCTTTATCGTCAATACCTTTACAGAAAAGGGTACACTAAAGACGAAAGACTTAGCACCAGAAAAATTCAATCTAACTTCTGGTCGTTTCAAGTCACTGGATACTTTCGATACTGCTGTATTAAAAGGTATCAAAGATAATAAAACAGTACCGAATGATATTAAAACTACAATCGCTGAATTGTATAAGTCTGTAGCTGCCAATAAATCATCCAACAAAGATAACATACCAATGAATACTGCTGCAAAGAAATCCTTTGCTGTAGTTAAGCCACAAGACAAACAGGCTATTGGTAAAGACTTCGGTGAGATACTATCAATGAGATGGTATGTCACTCAAGCATTTGCTTCCACATGGCAGGAATGTTTCTTCTCAGAAATAAGTAACGAAGCATTGGTCGACTTTGTTGTGACAAAGAAAGTTGGATCAAAGGTTATCCCATCAAACATATCAGCAAAGTTTGAGGCTGGTGCTGCTCCATCAATTGGTGCCATCGTGGATAACTTAGATGTAGTCTATAAAAATCCTAATGCTGCAGAGAAAGCTGCCATCGATGTTCTTAAAGCATTGGCAGATAGTAACTCAAATACATCCACGAAAATTCTAGCTGCGATGAAGACTATTAAACATCCAGCATATGATGTTCTTAAAAAGATTATCGGTAAACCAACATTTACTATTGCCGATATCTCTGCTCACATACAAAAGATTGCCACTAAAAATAAAACAGCCAAAGGTCGTATTGATGAGTTTATGAAAACATATAAACCATTCTATGATAAATTAGGGAAAAATGCTAGCCCAGATTCTATTGCTGTCGTATTTGCTGGTGCGTCTTATAAGAAATATTATTCATTAGTAATGGCTCCATCTGGTTATGCATTGGTTGATTATATGAATAAACAACCAATATACCAAACTATATTAAATAATATTAGTCAGCAAATGAAAACCGAACAGGTTTATTTAAATTTCGTTGGGGAAACTATGCAATTTACTAAGAAGTTATTCTCAAAAGCTAGTTTTAAATTTGCGTATGGGGCTAATGCAAAGGACTCTGATAATACAGGTATTAAATTCTCTATGTTATAATCCCCTCAACTTTGTAGGGTTATTGTTGACATAGGTTGCAATTTAGGGTATAATAAGAATATAGATAAAGGAAGAACATGTTAAATTTTAAATCGTTTTTAAAAGAAGAAGCTGAAGAAGGTAAACTGAAGCACATCACCCATCCAGAAGATCGTCCATTGATGCATGGTCATTCTGGCTTTGAACGTGCTCATGGTTCATTGACTCAAGCACATGAACATATGAAAGCTGGTGCCAGCAATAGTAATCTCAGTATGAAGTATGATGGCTCTCCATCAGTTGTGTTTGGTCATCATCCAGATACCAAGAAATTCTTTGTAGCAACTAAGTCTGCCTTTAACAAAGATCCAAAGATCAATTATAGCGAAAAAGATATCGAGAAGAATCATGGACATGCTCCAGGTCTTGTCACTAAACTCAAAGCTGCATTACATCATCTACCTAAAGTTGCTCCAAAGTCTGGAGTTTATCAAGGTGACATTATGCACTCTGAAGGTGATGTGAAGCATGATAAGAAGGCAGGTACTTCTACTTTCACTCCAAATACAATCACATACAAAGCCAGTGGTGACCATGCTAAGGACATCGCAAAGTCTAAGCTAGGTGTTGTTGTTCATACCAAGTATCAGGGTAAAGACTTCAATTCAATGAAGGCGCATCATGATGTTGGTCATTCTGACTTCGGTAAACACCCAGATGTACACCACCATGACGCAAGCCATGATACTGGTAAGGTTAGCTATCCTGCATCTGCTCAGGATAAATTCCAAAAGCATATGACTGCAGCAAAAGATATCCATGACACTCATGGAACTAAAATGTATAATGCGGTTCATCCAGAACACAAAGGTGATTCTGGTCACCTAGCTTCTTATATCAACTCCACTGTTAGAACAGATAGCGTACCAACTGCTAAAGGATTCCAACAACATGTGGCTTCTCAGTACGAAAAGAAAGCTGCTAAACTAAAGTCAGAAGCTGGTCAACAAAAGCATAAAGCAGAGGGTGCTAGCCAAGTTGCTCATGTGGAGAAGAATAAATCTCATTACGAGAATCTATTGAACATGCACCATCACTTGGCACAGGCTAAGAATACACTGGTGAAGCATCTTGAAACTCACGAGGGTGGCTACAAACATAGCATCGGTGATAAAGAATCTAAGCCAGAAGGTTTCGTGGTTCACCATACACATGGTGGTGTTTCACAACCAGATAAATTAGTTAATCGTGCCGAATTTGCTAAGGCTAACTTACTAAAGGTTACAAAGAAATGAAATCGCTAATTGAATACATCAATGAAGCTAAAGAAAATGTTTCTGGTAAACATGGAGTTATGACATTTGGTCGTATGAATCCACCGACTGCTGGACATGAGAAGGTTGTTAACAAAGTCCATGAGATCGCAAAGAAACATGACGCATCACATGACGTCGTTCTTTCTGGCTCGCATGATACCACACCAAAGGAAAAGAAAGCTAATAAGAATCCTCTTTCTCCTGAGTCAAAAGGTAAGCATGCCAAGAATGCATTCCCTGGAACTAATGTTGTAGTTGCAAAGAAAGGTGAAACTATGTTACACCATGCAGCTAAGATGCATGCAGCTGGTGTAGAGCATTTACATATGGTTGTTGGTTCTGATCGTGAGAAGGCAACTCATGACCTACTACATCAGTATAATAATGTTCCTTCTAAGCATGGTCATTATAACTTCAAGTCTATTACTGTACATTCATCTGGTGAGCGAGATCCAGACGACGAAGGTGTATCAGGTATCTCTGCATCCAAGATGAGAGCACATGCAGCTAATGGTAACAAGGATGAGTTCCATAAGAATCTTCCTAGTAAAATGAAACCTGCTCATAAAGATGCTCTGTATAATGACCTTCGTAAGTCTATGGGTCACAAATAAGTATTCCTAAATAATAGGTAAACTACTTTATAGATGGATAAAATGAAAGATTATAGACAGCTAATCCGAGAACTACCGTCCCGAACTATCGTTTGTGCCTTTGGAGAATTCGATCCTCCAACTACAGGGCATGAACTTCTAGTTAAGACAGTCAATAAACTGGCAGAGCAAAGAAACTCTGACCACGTAATCTTCACATCCCCATCTAAGAATAATTCCCTAGTAGAAGAAAAGAAGTCTCAGTATCTTAAACTGATGTTCCCGAAAACTAAGTTTAAGTTAAGCGAGTCCAAGGTTTCTTCTATTAAATCTCTATCTGAACGCTACAAAAATATTGTAGTTGTAGCAGGTAGCGAGCATAGCGCAGACTTAAAGAAAGTCTTAAAAGAATATACTAATATTGAGGTTATCTCAATCACAGAAAAAGATCCAGATGCACTTGACTCTAAGATGAAGTCATATGCAACTAAAGGTATTTACGAAGAGTTTAAAAAGAAACTACCTAGCACGATTCGTGAACTTGATGCACGTCGTCTAATGAATGACATGCGTGAGACTATGGGACTTGACTCTGTTAAAGAACAGATCGTCTTAGTTAAAGACAAACTACGAGATGACTATTTTCGTGGAGAGGTTTTTAATGTTGGAGACATCGTTGAGTCTGATGGTGTAAAGTACACAATTGCTAAACGTGGATCAAATCATTTATTGTTGAAAGAAAGTTCGGGTGCTTTAGTATCCAAATGGATTCATGATGTTCAACCTACGGAAGAAAAAGAAATGAACGAAGAATTAACAGATAAGACAATCAAGGTAACTGATAAGATTAAAGTTGCTCGTATTATTGCAACTATGCTTGGTGTTGAAAATGCTGAATCATCTTCAAACCCAGAGAATCTAGTTAATACTGCTCTGCGTAAAGTTCGTTCTAAGACTCTTAATCCAGAATCTTTAAACATCATTAACAAGATGATGCGTTTAGCTGCTGAAGTTGGAATCGAATATGATAACAATCTAGTTCCTTCGAAACTAAAAGAAGGTGTTGTTCAACCAAATGGCACTAGCCAAATTGATACACCAGTTGATGCTCCAAAGGTTATTAAAAAGATTGAGAAGAAAGCTAAAGCACAGGATAAACTACCAATCAAATTTACTGACTTCACAAAGAATCTCTACAGTAAAGAAGTAGAACCAGTTGGTGACGAGCCTGAAGCTGATGCTGAAAAACAAAATGACTCAGATATTGATGCTGATTTTGATACCAAAGACATGGACAAAAAAGAAGTTGGTCACACTCTAGTATCTCCAGGTGGTCAGGATAATCTACGTCGTCGTAAAGTTAAATATCATCTAGGCGAACAAAAAGGACCATACGAATTAGAAAGTGGTCATGAGAATACTGCA
>Ga0209353_10002259_pt1 | contig 10588 bp, 4 predicted proteins | sample LauGreSpBDMM15SD_2_FD_187561 | JGI IMG/M metagenome (GOLD analysis project Ga0209353, IMG submission 187561) | Freshwater lake microbial communities from Lake Michigan, USA - Sp13.BD.MM15.SD (SPAdes) (version 2) | ecosystem: Environmental > Aquatic > Freshwater > Lake | place: Lake Michigan, USA...
ATTAGGAACTAAAACTAGCACCTGTTGGTAGAATGTTGAAATCGAGGATAATGAATTCAGCAGTTCTAGTTGGTTGGATGAAGATTTGTCCGTAAAGAATATTACGATCAATCAAGTCAGGAGTATTGTTTTCATCATCCATTTTGACTTGGAATGCGTAGATACCGTTACGTTGTTGTACTGATTCCAAGTATGGATTTACAATACTCAAGAAACGATTTCTTGTAGAAGCAACGTTTTGTTCGAATACCAAGTAGTTGCTTGAACTTGCGATAAACTTCTTCAAGTTGATCAACAAACGACGTACATTGATACGATCCAAAGCGCTTGGGGCGATTTGTAGAGTCTTTTGACCCCATACACAGATACCTTGACCGGGGAATGCTGCGATTGGATTTACACGACCTTCGTACAATGTATCACGTTCACTATGGGTTACACGATCAAGTACTTGTACAGCTGTTGGAATACCACCACGGTTTAAACCTGCTGGAGCATACCATTCAGCGGCAGAATTATCATTAGCAGCATAAACCGCTGGTAATACTACTGAAGGAGGAACACTAATAATCTTATTGGTATTAGTATCTAGGATCTTAACCCATGGATAATAAGTACCTACATAGTTACTGTCGATTGTGGCTACACTGTTGATAGCTGCATCGATCAATCCTACAGTTTGGTTACTTGCTGGAAACACTACGTTATCCATGATATAGAAACAATCTTGACGAGTTTCACACATATCAATTACCAATTCGGTAACATAGCTGTGTTGTTCACGGAAGATACCTGGGGTTACAATCAAGTTGATGTCGAACTCATCGGCATTGCCTAGAGCAGCAATACATTGCTTGTAACCGATACTGCCTGGACTATTGATGTTTGTACAATCTAGACCTTGAGTATTACCAGCTGTAATGTTACTACCTACGTTGATTGGAATTGCGGGCCATTGACCTTCAAATCCGCCTTGGAATCCAACTATGAATTTACGTAGTTTAACGTATGTAGATTCATTTACAGCATCATAAACACTTGGAATACTACCACTCAAACTTGGAGCAAGCAATGAACCAGTACTGGCTGATGTACCTTGAGCATAATATTTAGCAGTAGATGTACCGTAAACTTTATCTTCAAGATCGAAGTCAATATTCAAACCATTACTGTCAGTGCTGCCAAAGTATGGCAATGGATTAAAATATTGTTTAGTGTTATTATCTACGCCAACACCATAAGAAGAAGTTGGATATAGAGATTGAATTTCAGAATCAGACGCTGGGACAGCGCCAAATACAGTACCAGATGGATATTTGCCTGGGGCTAATCCATAAATACTAGCTTTGCTATATTGTACATATGGGATGTATATACCAGCTGTACTATTGATCGGAGTACTATATGATTCAAATCCATATGGTATACAAGATACTGGATAAGCTACATCAGCCATTTCAATTCTGATATATCTACTCAAGTTAGCATATGTGCCAAATTGAATAATCTTACCAGCATAAGTAATATAAGCATATCTATCACCAATTCTACGTGCAATATAATTTGCACTGTCTGGATCTAGATTCAAGTTTTGGAAGATTTCCAAATATTTAGGTTTCTTATCGGTATCACTATAAGCACGGACACCTAGAGTAAATGAACCCCAATCACTGCCTGGAACTGTACCAGCCAACTTAACGTTGCTGATTTCAATCTTGTATTTTCTATTACTCGGAGTACCGTCGCTCATAGTATGTGCTTTGAACAATTGGAACTTAGTTGGAACAGCAGCTTCATTCGCACTACCTCTGAACGGAGCAATCTTTTGACTATATACCCATGGAGTATAAGCGTTTGTAATACCAAATTGACTATCTCCAGCATTTAAGTTGGTACTATATTGATCAACAAACTTTAGCGGTTCACCTACGATTGTACTTCCAGATAGAGTACTAGTACCTACCGACAATCTCCAACCAAAAGTACTTGTCTTTTCTGCTACAAACTTCTTGATACTGTCTTCGAATAGAACGTAGTTGTAAGCAGCTTCAACTTTTTGACCGGCGATTTGTTTATCTGGACTGCCAACTGTTGGATCCATTCCAAACACATCTTTGATATAGTTATTATCATTTTCATTTAAACTAAAATCATAATATCCATATGTTCCAGAAGAAACGCTACCATCTGGATTTGAGAAGTTATACTTCAATGCTAAGTTATAAACGTTTTCGTTTGGATTGATTAGATTCTTATAAGGAAACACACTACTGGTTAATTGTGACAGTGTAGTATTATTGAATCCATATACTTCATAATCACTGCTGAATTGTGTAGAAGCATTTTGGGTATTTGCTAATACTGCCAATATCATATTTTGTCGGCCTGATGTATTTGGATTACATGGATCGTTACTATTTGTTCCACCTGGACTAAATGTTCCATTATATTTAGCAAAATTACCACTAATTACACCTTTAAGTTCTAAACCAGCAACACATGTTCCTACACCACGTAGAGAATCAACACTACCGCTTATTAATAGGACAGAACCATTGGAAACATTCAATACATCTGGATCGTAATCAATTACTACATTTCCAGCTGTATTTCCAAAGTATGAACTAGAAAATAGAGCAACGGCAGTAGTACTTTCCGCAAATGCTGTAGAAATTGCAGTTTCCGCACTAATATCTTGTGCTTGTACACTGGAGCTTAGATAATAATATGGATAACTTGCATTACTTGGTGCGCCTTTCTTAGTGAACAAGATAGGACCAATGCTGCCTAAATTTAATTGTTGACCAGCGTATAATACACTTCCACTTAAGTTACCTGTACCATCAACATCGTCTGCGGTTACTCCACTTGTTAGAGATGCAGCTCCAAATTTTACATTAATTGCGCCACTCAATGACAATCTTGAATTATCTACACGAAATTCATAACTTCCTGTAGATTTAGCCAAATTGTAAGTTACACTGGAGAAGTTGGTACTATTACTAACAGAACCTTTAGCAAATACTAGTCCATATGTAATAACATTGCCACTTAATGTATATGAAGCGGTCAAATAACTATAATACGGATGGGTTGTGGAATATGGAGCTTTATTTTGAGTACCAGCAACAGTTCCGAATGCATTTGTATCAAATAATATTGATTCGGTTATTATACTGGACGAAATGGATCCAGAAAAACGTGATTTTTCAAAATCAAAATTTGCCAAACTGTAATTAATAGTTTTGCCCACCGTAAAATTACGTCTTTGTACAGATCCGGTAAATTGATTGTAATAATCGGTAGTGGTTATTTTTAGAACTTTACCTTTACTTGCGGACGATACCAATGAACCTGATAGTGCTGAATAATATGACAAACCACTGATATTATTAAGCAAAAATGATGTAATTTCACTGGTAGATGCTCGAGTTAGTGTAATTTTACCATTTAATCCTTTAAATTCACTACTTGATTTACTACCGGATGAATACAACACAGAACTGCTCTGTTGATAATTAATATTGGTTGTATAACTAGTATCATCCAAATACATGAACGATTCATCTGTAATAGCACCAGCGTCTGCTCCACGGTTCCATACGCCTGGCTGAGCATAAACAAGCAATGGATTCTTCTGCCAGTAACCAGTAAGACCACCTACACGAACAATTGTAACGATACCTTGTTGTAGTAGATATTCTTTTGCGGTATATGGACCATAATACACTCCGTCAGCTACACCGAAAGTACTTTCTAAAGTAGATACTTCGGAAATTGTTGCTGGGAAGAATGCGGGTCCATCAGAGAATGGGGCTACTATAGCTCCACCTATGTTTGCGACACCTTGTGCTAAACCTGACAGGTCATTTTCTCTTGTGAAAACTCCTGGACTTACTATATTTTGTGTTGGGGCGAATGTACCGCCTTCTTGTATTGGCATAATATTAATATCCTTTCAAAGTTATATTTAATCAATAAATATAACAGAAAAAAGTCAAGATTAAACTATTTATTATAACTTTTGTTATTTTGTCATATTTTTACTAATAAACCCTGAAATTATGATTTCGGTATAAAAATCTGGATTTGTCCAAAAATAATCGGTTATATCAATTCCATCTATCGAGAACAGTTTGACACTCATATCAGGATCTATGATTATTTTTTTAAGAACTTCATATCCGTGATTTCTCGGGGAGTGATTTCCACAGAAATGAAATTCTCCGCTAAATTTTCTTATATTTGATTTAAATAGATTATAATCTGTATCCAAAAAGATTTTTTCGTATCCTTCGATGTCAAACTTCAAAAAATCTATTGGTCTATTTATTAATTTAATAATATCAGAAAATGTCATAGACATAGATCTTTGCAATTTATTATTATGGAACATTGACGCAAAAGTTTGTACCGATTTATTGTCTCCTATCAGTGCATGTATTAAAGTCGGTTGTTCATCGCCATTTAAGTTTTCAATGAAATCTGATAAACAATCGATACTACCATCTACTCCGATATATTTTATATTTTTTTCTTTGTGTTTTAAGAAAAAATATCCTTTAGAACACCCTAGATCTAAAACTAAATCATTTTCTTTTACATTCACGTATTTTTCGTACTGATTCCACTCAAATATTTCTTTATATGTAAAAACGTCTAAGTTTTTTCTTAACGGAAATATTGTGTTGACATCATTAATTATATTAATCAATTTTTCTTTTACCATTTCAAAAGAAATTTCTTTTGTACACTCAAATTCTTTTTTAGTATTTTTATACTTTGGACACCAATTCCAATCACTGGCGCTAAATTTATATTTAATATCATTCCAACAACCATTACATACACTTTCGTTTATAACTCTATATGGTGTGAAAAATTCATTAAATGATTTTGTAAATCCGCTTATCAGTAAGACTTTTTTATCTAACGCCCAAGCTAACCAACTATTCCCAGAACTTAGTCCTATAAAAAATTCGCAGTTATAAATCCACGATATCGCTTCGTGTATAGATTGCGTTTGTGGGTGAATTACATTTTTCAATCCTTGAAGATCCATATAATTCAACGCTTCTTTTTGTATAACAACCACTTTGTACCCATTGTCATTTAAATGGTCTACTACTTTTTGCCATCCATCTATATGTTGCCAATGTTTACATCCAGATGTGGAGGCAGTTGATATACAAACGTATTTTTCTTGTAGTTTACGATCTTTATCTTTTATATGGATTTTTGTTTTTACTTCTTCGTAATCTAATCCAAGTATATTCGATGCAATTTGTTGCAGATTTTGTGTTCTATAATCAGCTGGTGATATTGAATTATCATTTGGATCAAAACATCCTATTTTATAAGAAGCGTAATAATTTTCATCATTTATATGGTTATAATTGTAAAAATTAATATTCGGATATTCAATTTCAAATAGATCTTTATTAGGAGTGTAGTAATCTACTATACAATTATGTTTTTTCTGAAAAAGATCTATACAGGCAACCCATGCAACTCCGTCGCCTAAAGAGGGTGATTCATTTACTATTTTTACGGTTTTATTTTTTAAATCTAAATTGAAATCGGAAACTAAAGAATTCGTTTGTTTATCTCGTATTTGTATATTCCAATCAATAAAATAAGCAAAATTAGCTTGCGTCCACATATTGTTTGAAATATCTGATTCATAAACAAGTTTATTATTTTGTTTGTTAATAAATTTCAGATTGTATTCTTTTTTAATTTCACCTAATATTTCAACTTTAGATTTATTATTAAAATCGAAAACTATACTGTTTTGTGATTCGACTGAATCTTTGTGATTTATCTTTGTACTTTCGTAAATTTCTATTAATTGAGTTTTCATACTTGTATCATAAAACGCTATTAATGTATCAACAATACATTTCCAAGATTTTTCTTTAGACGTAATCGTTGTTAATTTTTTATATGTATCGTAGTTCTTTATTACGTGCGTTATACCATTAATAATTTCCTCTACATCTCTATTCGATTTATATAATCCTTCTAAATTATTACCATCCTCAAACGTACCAACAATTGGCAAACCACATGAAATGGCCTCTAACAATGTCAAATTTGGGTGACCAGCTTCCAATATAGATGGATGTAAAAAAATGTCATGGGACTGATATAATCTTAATAGATCAGTTTCACTTAAGTTATATATAATGTTTAGTTTGTCGTAATTAAAATTATATCTTTCAAAAAACTTTTTATTATTTTCAGGACCAGCTATAGTAATTGGTAAATTTAATTTTTTAGCAGCTTCTATTGCAAAACCAAATCCTTTTCTGTCTTCTGATGGATCGTGAATAAACCCATTATTAGCTACACATAACAATTTATACTCGTCTACAACTCTAGATGTAGGTATGAAAAAGTCGGTATTAACACCATGACTCAAGTATTTAAGATTCGGCAAGTCAAAATAGTTAACTAAATATTTTGCCGGTACAAATGAAATAATTGAATTTTTTATCGCATTGTAATTTTCTTTAAAACAATTGGAGTCTTTGCCATATAAATATGCGTGATGATCGTGACAGGTAAAATAATAAGGTATACCTCTTTTATGAGCTTCAATTGCTAAATTAGCCACGTGAATGTGTACGACTGCACATCGGTCAGATTTGACTTGATCTAAATAAAGAATTTCAGATTCGTGTCCTAATTTTAAAAAATTTTGATGATATTCCCATATAATTTTTTCAACTGCTCCCCAACCATTTGGTGGAATTGGTAATAAACCAGGTGTAACATTAATTATTCTCATTTGTTTTAAATTTTATTCCGCAGCGTTTTTGTTATATCTGATTAATCATCAATACCACACTGTATTTAGATAGTCAAGATATTTTATATAGAACACATTTATTTTTAAAACTTTCTATATTTTCTAAACTTACATTTTCATCAAATGCAATATAGTCATTAAATAAAACTCTTAAATTTGTCAAATCATTTGATATTAAAAATTTAATTTTTAACCACTCACCGTGTGTACAATCTTTATTTAGAACCATTTGATTATTAATCAATATATTATATTTTCCAGTCTTTGCTATAATAAATAATAGTGGTTCAAATTTATTTTCAACATTATAGGCTATATTTACAAATGAAGATGTATTAAAAATGTTAAATTTAGAATTACTAAAAAATTCATCTACCGATGTGTTAGTAAAATATATTGATTCTTTTATATGATTTATTAACTGTGGAAAAATATACTCTAAAGTATCCGATGAACCCATGAATGGATATTTATTGTACCAATCATCTATAGATTTTACGATAATAAAATTTTCTAAGAAAAAATCAACATTTCCCGCAAATAATCTGGATTCAATTGCTGGTCTATCATATGAATGAAAATTGTACATCCACATTTTTGCATCAACAAGACACTGGTTTAGTATGATGTCGATTTTGTCTATATCCGGTTCTGAAAAATCCACATCAAACTCCAAATACAAAAAGTTTTTATATTGAAGATTTTTTGCGAATGAAATTGAAGCGCATATATGTTTGTAAACTATATAACTCGTTCCTCTGTGAAATACGTGTATTGTTTCCTTATCGTTAGCGAACCAATTCCACAGGCTTTTATCTTCGGGTAATAAAATATTATCAACGTCGTAGATATAATAATCTGTTAAACTCTGAATATATTGATCATCTTGATAATTCGATATTATAATTATATCAATGTTTAATTTTTTTAATTTACTTATGCAATTAATTAAAATATTTCTACGTTCGTCCGTATTAGCATAACTGTTAATTATAATTACATTTTTCATTTATATTTTATATATCCAGTATTTTTATAGTTTTCTTGATATTTGAATTGATATAATAATTTATCCGTTTTAATTAAAGTGTTATTCATATCGTATGAGTCTATAATGTATTCTCCTTCCTGATCAATCTTACAAGCAGGCAACATCGTTCCAAAAACATAATTATCAAATATAACTTTATTATTAAAAGTTATTGTCATTTTTACATTTATTTTGTTTTGGTTATTTACTATTATGTAAAAATTATTATCACAATCAGGAATAATCTGTGAAGTGATGTCAACGTAAGAACTTAAATTTTTAGTTTCTACTTTAAAAAAGTCCTTAAAATGAGAATTTATTAATAAACAATCTGTATTTTCTACTAGTTTTACAAAAATGTGTTCTAAACTAAACGGATATATCCATGTGAATTTGTCATTAAACGATTCAATATCATACGGAATGTAATTGTAGTCATTAAGTAAACAACACATTTCTTTTACGTCTCCCAGAAAAAATATTGTCTCATAACTAATAGTTTTTTTATTATCTGAGTCTGTCTGTGTAACATTAAAAAACATTAATTTTTTATTTTTGTAAATTAGATCTGATTTTAATTTTTTAATTTTATAAATTTCATCTATATCAAAGTAGTTATCAAATTCAACAAAACAAAAATGTTTATAATCATATAAATTTGCAAAATTAAATGCATTTCTCATCGATCTTATTATTGGAAATTCGTGAGCAAAACTCTTAGTTACCCCTGCTATGTGTGTAAAGTATATCTCATATTTTTCAAAAATATTATACCACGTCAAATTTAAATTTTTTTCGTTAGGGATATTATTTTTGTCATATATAAAATACGTCACTGATTTTAATATATCTGTTGGTATTGTACAGTGTGTTACTAGAAGTATATCATTATTTAACTTTTTAATTCGGTCTATAGTAGATCTTAAAATGTTTAACTTATCTTCAGACGTTGCATAACAGTCTATTATAGTTATTGTTTTACTACCAAAATTTACATTTTTTTCATATTTTTCAAAGTCGTGAATTCTTTCAGAAAAACTCCTACCACAGAAGTGTATTACAAAATCGCCTTTTTGATAAATATTAGCGTCCGAGTTCCATTGTGGATATACAGACAAAACCTGTGCGTTTTCTGTAACGCAAAAACTATTGCAACATCTTTCATTTATTAATTTTGATTTAGATTTATACTCGTCCACATTCAGTAACAACTGCCTCATCGATTGTTGTTCGTGATCGAAAACATTTACATTTACATTTTTCAAACAGTCGTGTTGAAGATCATAACAATCCATTAAGAAATTAAATGATACATGGCTATTTTTAAAAAAACAAGATCCGTTTGATAAATATGAATTCGTATTTGAAGTAAATATCATATCATAATCATCATCTATTAACGATTCTAACATTATATCAAATTCCATTATTAAAGCATCTATATCTATCCACCAAACCCAATCGTAGTCTTTTAATATAGTTTCAACCGCTTTAACTTTACTCCACCTAGGTGGCCTTGTTTTATCAATAACATCTTCAAAATAAATAAAATCATAGTTATGTTTATTCACGTATTCAATTTTATTTTTTATTGATATTTTTGATAAATCCGAATAGTTGTGATCGAATAACGTAACTATTGCTATCTTTTTATCTTTAAAAGATTGGTCGTTTTTTATAGACTTATAAGATATATTTTTTTTTCCGTTTAAATAGTCTATACACTTTGTTAATTCGGACTCCGATTTACATCCGTGAAAAAATTTAATATCATTTTTATTTTCCGGAATATAATGCCACGGACAGTCTTTAACATAATAATTACATTTTTTATTCTCATAAAAATTTAATAATTCTTCATAATTTGATAAGTTAAAATGAACAATTGGTAATTGTTTATTTGCATTATATTTCCACAACAAAACATTAATAATCGTTTCATCTTGCCAAGGTGCATAATTATAAAAATTTTTCAATACTTCCGGGTGGTTTGATACTATCACACATTCATCAAAAAAAGATCTACATTGTTTGTTAAAAACCATAAAATTACTCTGAACATAATGCATTGATCTTTTGTTTACATTTAAAAGATTCATCAATGGCAATTCCAATGGATCGTTAGGCCCCCCTTTACCGTTTAATATCATATAATCAAACAATCCTTTACCAACTAATGGATAATTCTCACATTCGATTAAATACTCAAACATACTATCTACTGATTCGGCAATAATACCATCTCCGTCCAAAAAAATTCCCTCTACAAGTCCGTTTTCCATTGCGTCTGTTAGAATCGTAGGTTTTCTACTTAACGTATAGTACGAATTGAAATTATTACGTGTTACAATCCCTATATTATCTGTTATATCATTCGCGTCTTTTATATATTCAGGAATTCCCAATACATCATCATCTATACGTTTCGTGTAAACTTGTTTGTGATTAAAATCGTGGGTAAAATTATACGTATATACAATAATTGGATATTTTGAAAACATTAATACGCTTTCAATTAATTTAGAAATTAAAGGCATATATTTTTCGTTTGTAAATGTTATAAAAGCACGTTTAGGAAACATAATATTTATATTTTATTTGCGGGAAAAATCAATGAATAGTTATGTTGATTTGAATTTGATTAGAAACTTTTGTGGTTAATCTTGAAAATCTATTTTGTAAAATTTCATTGATGTGATTTTGTTGCATAAATAAATTTGTGTTTGTTTACTATATCATATCCC
>Ga0209353_10002263_pt1 | contig 10579 bp, 13 predicted proteins | sample LauGreSpBDMM15SD_2_FD_187561 | JGI IMG/M metagenome (GOLD analysis project Ga0209353, IMG submission 187561) | Freshwater lake microbial communities from Lake Michigan, USA - Sp13.BD.MM15.SD (SPAdes) (version 2) | ecosystem: Environmental > Aquatic > Freshwater > Lake | place: Lake Michigan...
GATGGGAGTGGGGGATTGTGGTGGGGCGGTGGAGTGTTGGTCAAAACTCTCATGATAAATCCTCGTCGATTTTCTTCATTAGTCGGCATCCTTGGCTACTACTCCGTTGGTTGCTAGTCCTATTGTAATTAGCCATTGACCGATTTTGAAAGTGATCGGAGCATCACCTAGGTTATAGTCAATCACCCAATAGGCGGCGATTGCGCTAATAAATCCCGTTAGGGTAGTTTTCCAGTTTTTCTTTAAGTAGGTTTCTATGGTTCGATTTCTCATCGTTTTTTAATCCTGTTAACCATATCCTCAAATGTTTCTCGACTACCAGCCCGACCTTTAACGCCCTGAGTGATTCCAGTGCCACGGATATCGGGCTTCGGAAAAAGATGCCCCCACATTATTGAGCCTGTTAGTTCAACAATTAAATCCTTGGGAGTTTTTGGTTTCCCGTCCTCATTTCTGTCCTCTGCCACTCCTGCGGGATCAAGTACCGTCATAGAGCCATCGGGCTCAACTTGAATCCGATCTCTCAAGATGGTTTCATAGAGGATGTCAAAACAGGATTTGGTTGTAGCATCAAAGTTTTCCTCTTTCCCTCCAAGTTGATAGTAGTATTTCTGAATAGCGGTTTTCTTGCTATTTTCGGCTAATTGCTTTTCTAGCTGGGTAGTTTTTGCCTGTTGAGCGTCAAGGTCTTTCTGTTTTCTTTCTGCTAATTCCTTGAACTTTTGATCGGTTACGAGCTTGTCTTGTTCGGATTTTTCCTTTAATTGTTTTAGCTCATTGTATTCATCAAGATCAATTGTTTCAAGTTTGGCTTTAAGTTCGTCATATTGCTTGATCTGCTTCTCTAGCTCTTTGCGTTTAGCTCGTTCTTGCTCTAATGCCTTTTTCCCTGCGTCACCTAGCGGAGTATCAATCTCCTTCGGCTCTAGGGTAAGGTCTAAATCGGGGTTTAAGTCGTCAATTTCTGCCATAAAAATTTCCTACATTTTATTCGTATCTAAAACAATTGTATTTCTAATATCGATTTCATTGCACCATTCAGAGATTACACTTAAAAATCTTTCTTGCAACAATCGAGGATGGGGTGGATTAGATTTAGAGTCGTACTGTTGGACAGTGTCTAGAATATCCCCCGCTCTAGCCATTTCGTTAAAAAGTATTTCTGCCTCGCCATTCTCAATCTTTAGGATGATGGATCTGTCATTTAGGAAATATTCTGATTGGGGTAGTGGGCTGCCTTTCCTGTCGCTATTTTTAAGGCAGACAAGATTTAGTTTTGAGATTGGATAATTTAATTCCCTCAATCTCATGTGAATCATTTTTGCCAGTATTGGATCGCTCATCCCTTATATGCCTCTGCTTGCCATACGAATCGTTCGATATCGGTTAATCTAATCAACTTAAATATAGCTTGATTCCATTCGGTTCTGACGGCATCGACTGCAGTTGTTTTCATCGTAGCTCTAGCCTCATCATCAATGTCTAGCATTTTGTACTGAGGTTTGATGGATTCGGCATCTAATCGGGCTTTGATTTCTCCCATGGAGTCTAGCAACGACTGTACTTCTATTAGCCAAGCATCCCCCCGTTCGGTAAAAAGAGAATTTACCTCCGTCACGATATCGGTTAGTTTGCTGTAAGGATACTCTAAAAAATCTAAGATATTCCTATAGTCACTCGTTCTTATTGAAGCCATGTTAAGAGATACTCAAAAACGTATAGAACAGAAGCTAAAATCTATTCTACCAAAAGCTACATATCAACCTAATCAGAAACAGGTATCAATAAAATACCTCGGCAAAACGATTAATCTGGGAATTTTAGGCGGTGGTATTGCTAGGAATACAGCCATTAGGTAATTATTCATCTTCCTCTTGATCGTAGTCAGTGCTTCTTTTGAATAACTGAGGATGAGCCCGTTTAAATAACTCCCAAAGATCTCTAACGTTGCGCTTTAATTCGTCGTACCGTATTTGATCGTTGTATCGTTCCTCTCTGACCTGACGCTCCATTGCCTCTACCCTTGCGGCGTGGACTTTTTGCTCTGACCTAAGTTCTCTCATGTTCCCCTTGATTTCGGCTAAATCAATCCCGTTACTATCTAAAGCATCTGAGATATGGGTTAATTTTTTGGCATTGTCTATCGAGTTTTTAAATAAATAATTGCCTCCTGCCAATAAACCAGATGCCCCTGCTAGGATTAAACCTAATAGCGCGATGAACTCAGACACTCCCATAAATTACCACAAAAGACTATAAATTAATTGTAAAGATTATTAGTCACAAAAAAAAACGGGTTTTACCCCGTATTTCCAAGTTGACTTGAAATGATTTTGGCTTGTGCTTGCCCCGACCGATTATTCCTATGCGGTTACTGGGGGAGTCGTCTGAGAGCCCTTGACTGCGACTTGACCGCTTGCGGGATCGATTTGACGAATGGCAACACCTTCGGTTACTCCTAGACTGTAAAGAGATTTAACGCCTAAGTTTAGCGCGGCTTCAGCGATCACAGCGACCCGCCCTGCGTGTTGATTGTACTGAACAAATCCTGCGTTTCTGATAGCTTGAGAGTCGGCGAGTAAGCTGGTTAAAAGGATCGATGGGGCATCTCCAAAGTTTTTGATATTCGCTAAAGCGACACTCCCAACAACATCATCCTGTAAGATTGCCATAATTTTATACTTATTGATTGGTACAAAATTATCTTAGCTTAATTTATTTGCCTTTAAATCCTCTAACTTGTCTGATTCCAAAGTGTCTAAAGTTTTAGCCGCATCTAGATAGGTTGTCATTGCTTTTTTGAAGTCTTTTTGAGGATCTCCCGTAGTATCTCCTGTTAGGAAATTTAAAGCGTTGGCTAGTAACGCCTCTCTAACAATTGCCATCCTTTGATCTGATTGGAGTTTTTGTAGTTGCACAAGCAAAGCAGTAGTTTGTTGATTTTGAAGTTCAAGAGTTTGCTGATAAAGCTCTAGTTCCTGAGCTTTAAGCTTTAACTCCTCTCTTCTTTCCTTGATAGTGGGTTTTTGTGTGGTCACAATTACTCCCCCTCATCGTCTAATTTTTCAAAAACCCTTACTTGCTGTGCGGTTTTTCTTAAAAACACTACCCAATCCTCTCCAACTGGGAAAATAGTGTCAATCAGATAAACCTTGCCCTCGTCATCTTTAAGGTACAGACTATATGGGGGCTTTGCCCTCAATACTGAATCTAGCGACATAGATCCTCCAATGCCCTTAATACTTTTTCCTCGCTTTCTACCAAAGATCCGCGCATGATTTTAGAGAAAGATTTTAATGTCCTTGTTACAAAGCTATCAGCATTGGGGCTATTAAAAATTGATTCCATTCTGCCTAAAAGCACTTGATAAAAATCAAGTTGCTTTTGGGTGTAGTCTATTGGGAATGCCGACTTATCCGATATCCTGATGCTTTCTTCCCCAGTGTAGTCAGAGACGGTGATATACTCTTTCCCCACGACTGTCACGATTCCCCATGACCCGTTTTTGCCTGGAATGTCTTGAATCTTGACGACATCCCCCTCTTTGTATTGGTAGTTTTCCGTCGGTTTAATCGCACTTAAAACCAATCTTTGAACTACCGACGCAGTAGGACTATTATCTGTATCTGCCAACGCGATCGCCCATACCCGCGACAATTTATCGCGCATTTTAGTTAACTTGGCTAGGGGGCGGCATAGGCTTTCGTTTTGGGGTAGTTTCTTCCCTTCAAATCCTGAATCCTGAAGAATATCGACTACTTCCGACGCTCGGATATAGGCTTGGATTACCCGATAGCAAATTCTGTACTTAGCGTGATTAACTTCACAAAAGGATTGGAAGCTTAAATATTGCTCTCCATAAAGCTGTTCATCTCGGATAGTCTTGAAAGCTAATCCGATCTCATAAAATCCTAGGCTGATAGCCTCTAAATGCTCCTCGATTTTAGATTCAAGGCTTCTAAGTTTGGCTATTTTGTCTAAACCTTCTCTTGTGGAAGACTGGGGGATTGTGGCAATCATTGTTAGGTACCTCTGCAATTGATAGGAGATTTTCTGCTAGTTCGTTTCTGTCGATTAGTTTGGTGTTAAGAGCCTCTTCCAATAATGGGACTTGTTCTAGCCCTACTTTGTAGACTCCATTCTCTACCTGCCATAACCAAGTTGAGCCTAGGTTAAGGACACTGGCTAGTTCCCCCGTAGTCAGTCCAGCCTTAAGCCGTTCTGACTTAATTTTTGCACCTAAGCCAGCTACCCTGACTTGGTATGATAAATTAGGGTCACTCATACAGGATTTTCATCAATTAAAAGATTGATGCCTCAATTGTAGCAATTCGCGTAAAAGAATGTACTAACTTTTTATAACAATTTATGGCTACCTCAACTTTTGCCTCTTTACGGAACAAGTACGCAACATCAGATATAAGCGTGGCAGTAGGCAGTGGGGGTTTAACCACAACGTCCTATTCCCTGGGCTTACGAGTCTTTGGGGTATCTCGTTCTGGCAAAAATATTAACAGCGATAGGATTGCGGTTTCTGTATCAGCAGGTCAGCAAGTCACAATTACATTAAATAGTACGTTAAGGGCAAATGGTGAGGATATCTACAGAATAGGAATAGCAGGAGAAACGACGGGAAATGATGCAGATAGTTATATTTTGGCAGAATTTGAAGCAAAACAATCAAATCAGCTAACGAATAACACTTTAACGACAATCGTACTTTCTAGGGATGAGCATTTTACTCTTAATGGTTCGGTTTCAGGTTACGGGAATCTTCCATCAAATCCTATTAATGGGACTGCCAGATACGTCACAGGGGAAAGTAAATATTATCTGTACAGATTGGGGTCATGGGTAGAGGTCAATGGGCTAAGTACCTATACCGTACTGACTACAGAAAAGAGAACAGCAGGAAAACTGTATGGGGGTTGTGATATCCCCATAATCTCGTTAAGCCTGGGTGAATTTATCCCTATTCCCCAATATGACGCAGTTGTCGGGGGAAATAGTTACCCGTTAAAACTTTGGCTTTTAAATGGCACTGAGCAAGTGGGCGGCGCGGTAATACCAGAAGGGAACTTAATTGACTTATCTTTGCTTGTCAATGAATCGGCAGGGGATGGTTCTGTTTTGTCGGGGGCTGTGACTGTAACAGCATTAGGGAAAATCAGAAAGTCCACTGGGGTATCCACAAATACGGATATCACTAATAATGCTGCTATTTGGCAATATGATAGCAATTTTCTTTTTATAGTCCCTGAAGACGTTACAGCAGGCTATGCTCTAGCCTTTTCTGCTCAGTTCAATTTCACGGAATTATCTGATGGCGATATTGTCACTTTTAGAATTTACGATAAAGGAATCTTCGGAATTTATGACCCTACTTTAAGCATTATTTTCGGTAATGGCATCTTTCCCACTGCCCCATATTCTCGAATCGTCCCTAGCCTGTCAGGAATTAGGAGATTGTCAGGTGAGGGCCTAATCGAGAAATACCGATTTACCCCCCCTGGGACAAAAGACACCAATCTAGGCATAACAACAGATACGGCTAATCAAAAGGTAGTTATCTCAGGGATTTTAGCGGGCGACATTAGGGTAAGGCAATCGGGGGAAACTCTACTAGGAACCGAAGCGGTAAGAGCCAAAATCTCTACTGAGTCGGGCATTGCCCCTGCTTCTAACTGGTCAAGCCCTGTCAATTTAACAGCAGGTCAGCAGATATCGGTAGTTGTTAGTTACCCCTGCGATAGTTCGGGAATCGGGACAATTAGATCCGACTATCCTGATGTTATTGCGGCTAATGCCCAGGGGGATTTTACCCCAGTTCGGCTAAGGGTAGAGGTCAGGAAGTCTGGAACAATTTACCAGCAATCAAATGTGATAATTGTTCCTAATACTACCCAGACTTTTATCATTAGTTCATTGGGCAGTGCGGGGAGTTCCCCATCAGCAAATAGCAGTCCTAGTTTTAATCTTTGGGGCTATTCGGGAATAACAGTCAGTGCGATCGCGGGGAGTTCCTCGTTAACGTCAGGTAGCTATGAAGTCAGAATTTATTATGAATACCCATCCCCTAATCCCGTTGTCACAAAAATTTCCCATTCAACTACTGATGGGTGTATCCCCGAACTTTTGGCTACCTATTCTGATGTAGTTAACGCCTCTCGTTTTGCAGGGCTTGTGTCTAGTGGTGACACGACTAGAGGCTATCTTTTTGACAAACTCACTGCGGGTTCTGGGATTACTTTAGATCGGCTTTTTGTCGGGGGAAATGAACGGATTCGCATTACCTCTACGGCTTCGGGTATTAGTGGCGGCGGTGGTGGAGGTGGGCATATAATCACTGAGTCAGGAGTTCCATTCACCCAAAGAAGCAAATTAGACTTCCGTGGCGTGGCGGTTGATGTTCGAGATGATTCGGCAAATAATGCCACAATCATCGACATCAGCCAAATAAATGGCAGTGCTGCGACGATATCGGTCGGGACGGTAACTACAGGGGCATTAGGTAGCGCGGTAACTGTCACTAATACTGGGACTAGCTCTAATGCGGTTTTCGCTTTTTCGATCCCTAGCGGGGTAACGGGTGCAACGGGCCCAAGTGGAGCAACAGGACTGCCGGGCATCCAAGGCATACCCGGGCCCAGTGGATCGCCTGGTACTTTGGTTGATGTCAACTTCCCTGCACAATTCAATAAATCAACCGCAAGTGGGGTAATAACAGCTAGTTGGGCATCGCAATCAGCTAACCGCTTTTTGGCATCCCCTAGCGGGGCTACGGGAACTCCTACGTTTAGAATTATCGAGGTTGTCGATCTGCCTAGCATTCCCACGTCTAAAATTGTTGGCTATGAAGGATTAACGGTAGAAAGAAGAAGCTCGACTTTTACTCCTGTAGTCGGTTATTCGTATTTGATATCAACTGCATCGGGGGCTATTTCAGTGACTAATCCACTAGGGACATCACTAGGGCAACGGGTCAAGTATTCCGATGATTCAAACACTACTACATCTAACGGATTTGGGTTAAATAACTTCACCGTAAATTCTCCTAGTGGGCAAACATTACAAGGCAATTCGTCAATCATTTTTGACAAGGGAGGGCAATCGCTAGAGTTTACCTACAACAACAATAATCGTTGGACAATCACAGGAGGTATTTCATAATGGTTACTGTTTCCGATTTATATCCTAGTGGTTCTAGTGGAGGCGGATGGTCTGTGACCAGTGGGCTATTGTGCCTTTTTACCTCGGCAAATAGTCGCCTGGTTAAAGACTCATCTGATAATATCTCTGTGATCGAGGATATGTCGGCAAATTTTAATGTAGGGGTTCAACTGGCAGACGGGCAAAAACCGAGTTTAACAAGTGGCTTAATCTCAGGAGATGCTGGATCGTCTACCCCTAAATATGCCAGTCTGCAAGCCAAGATATTCGGATCAGAATTTTCGTTCTTTTTTAAGACAAAAAGTGCTACCGATGCGACTACCATAGCACTAGCTAATCCGATTCTGGCAATCAGACAAGATTCTACGGCGCACTGGTTTTTGGGCGGCATCGCCAAGACTGGGGGTAATAATTTATACGGCTATGGAGGGACTGGTACGGGCACTTTACTGCAAGATAGTACACTATCCTCTATAGCAAACAGCACGGAGTACCTGCTATCCTACCTGAAATCAGGTACAGAATGGAATATATACAGGGATGGAGTTTTAGCTGCAACCATAAGCGATAGTAGTACTCCCACATCAGGAATTACGCTATTACCTTATTTATTTGCAGATCCTCTTTTTCCTGCTACTTTTCACTCTAAGAATGGGCAGGCTTTTAGCTATATTGCCGTCTACAATAGGGTAGTGACAAACTCGGAGCGAATCCAGATAGAGTCTGATATTAATACTGGAAAGTATATCTAGTTAAAATAGCAACTCATGCTATGAATTATTGCGGTTTCTGCCAATGGAGTAGCAGATATCTTTTTGACCTTAAAAGTTTTTATTTTGGAGCTATTTGGAATAGTAGCAGTTCCCCCGTCTACGATAATCCTATAGGTTTTTACGTCTAACTTGACGTCCGATTCTTTTAAAGCTTCCCCGTCTTCTTCTGCCCATGCCACACGGCTTATTTTATTGTTTTCTAAAATGTCTTCGCTTTTGTAGAGGGGGGCTGTTCTAAATCCCGTATAAATAGGAACACCAAAGATCCAACTTGACTCGACAGTAAAAGCAATAATATCCCTAAAATCTGAATTAGTAGTAACAATAGAATATTTATCAGTTCCATCATAATAAAATGCAGATTCCGCATAGCTAGGATCGGTCACTGGAAAAGTTATGTCAAAAACAAGTAACCTCTCTTCCCATGAGTATTCGACCTTATGCCCTATCCCACTATTATCCAGACCTTTTTGAATTAATGATTCTCCTGTCCCTACTTTTTTCTTGCGAAAATCTCTAGAGGCATTAGCGGAATCATTCAGTTGATCTTTTTGTATAAAATCAAGGGATATGGTCGTATCTTCTCCCAATAATTGAATCACTCCATCCGTGGATGATTTAATCACATCGAGAAGGACACGCACTCCCGTACGGCTTCTTTGCCGTAGAGTGAGGCTATAGTCAGTCGTAGCGTTCCTGTAGGCTATTGTCTGCACCGCAAAACCGCTAGATGTGATCATTGGAAATTTAAAAAATCCATTCGTGCCAAAAGAGCCTAATTCACCTCCGTAATCGCTAAAACCGCCTCCTCTTCCAGCTATTACTACAGATCCAGCCTTGGTCATAGTTGAATATTGGCTATTAAAAACAGTAGAATCCTGAGATTTGCGACGAACTGAACTCAACGGACTAGAGCCATCGCTACCCTGCAAAGAGCCATTGATACTCCGCATGTAGTCTACATCGTAATAAGGGCCCTCTGGTAGAAGCACGTAATTACGGGCCTCTACTAAGTTTAGATCAGAATGAGTCAAAGTGAGATTATAAGCCCGTAAATAGAAATCCGCGGCGAAATTATTAGAAAGACCTATCACCTGATCGTAAGAATAATCTAATGTAGTATTCCAATCTAAAGGAGAACTTAAAAGGAAAGGATTGCTAGGAACCCACAAATTAAAAACCATACTAGATTGAAACGTCGCGGCTCCTGGGATATATTCAAACCCTGCCACTGTTCCGATTGGAGTAGTATAAAAAATATCATTTAATGCGTAAAGAATAACGGGATCTTTTCCAGTTGCTCGTAGCCTGTAAACAACAAGATCTCCTGTTACTAATTCGTTGGATACGTCTCTTTGAATCCTTGAATCTCCATATCCCCTTGCCGTACTATTTCCATCAGGATTAAACCAATTAAAAGCGTCAGGGGCAAACCAACCATTTCCGATTGGATTAATTACGTCTGTTCCAACATGAACAGTAATATTGTTGCTGGTTATTATTGCTGAACTTTCTACACCTTGAATAACGTCAGGAGAAGAATTACCTCGATATTCTACTGGGATTGCTATTGTATCATTCCACCGATAATATTGAATTGAAACTATCCAATCATTAGGTTTGTTTCCAGTAGAATTTATGATAGCTTTTCTTATGGATGTTAATCTTTGTGCGTTTTCTTCTTGCTTTTCTAGCTCCCATATCTTAATAGGAATATCTCTATCTCCTCCTATATAAAATTCAAATCTATCATCAAACTCAATGCTAAATAAAACTTTAATGGGATAAATATTGGGAGTGACCCGTCTAGGTCTTCTGCTAACAACTTGTGTCGATGTAGTTTTAGTCTCTCCCTGATTAGCAAAAGCAAACCAGCCAGCATTAGTTTTGCTGACTAAAACCGTAGTCGAGGTTAAATCGTTCCCCGCTTTAGCCGATATCGTTTTGCCATTTGGGAGCCTAACTGATACGAGTTCTCCTTTCTTTGTCAGTCGGTTTATTTTGCCAATCTTCATAAATAAAGCCCCTTGTGAGGGCTGGATATCCATCGGTTTAGGAGACAATGATAAAAGAGTTGCTCACCTTGATTCTAGCACTGCCGATCCCTTCCATGGGTAGTAAGGCTCTGGAATCTCAAATAATTCTTGTGGTGATATCAAATTAACAGGAATTTTAGGGTTAAGACAAAAAGTGATCTCTAAAACTCTCGCTACTAATCCACTGCAAATAAATCCATGGTTAAAATATTCTAATAGCGGTTCAAACAGTGATATCAAAGCCATTCTTGTCGAGTCATGAGATACCCCAATTAGTTCAAGCATCGCGGAAATCGTTTTATTGCCATAAAGAGACTGGATCAATATGGCAAAATAATTATACTTAAATCCTAAATACGGCTTAACAGCAAGTACCACAAAATCCCCACTGGCACTGATTGGTTTGCTCATTTTAGGCTTTCTGAAAAACACTTGTACATTTGGGTCATTGAAATACTTAGAGATTGTATCCTCTCTTACCCCTTCTTTTGCGGCTGCCTCAATCAATTCATCCTCGCCTGTCACAATAAAACAGTGAGAAACCTTGATATCTGACATTCTAATCCAATCAGTAAAATAAGCAATCCCGATAGAAGTGAT
>Ga0209353_10002266_pt1 | contig 10561 bp, 11 predicted proteins | sample LauGreSpBDMM15SD_2_FD_187561 | JGI IMG/M metagenome (GOLD analysis project Ga0209353, IMG submission 187561) | Freshwater lake microbial communities from Lake Michigan, USA - Sp13.BD.MM15.SD (SPAdes) (version 2) | ecosystem: Environmental > Aquatic > Freshwater > Lake | place: Lake Michigan...
CGGTATGTGCGGTGTCGCTTACAGCTCGTAACAAAATTGCACTATGTTATGCAGTGGCAGTGTTGTCATGGATATCAAAATTTTTGCACATCCTTTAAAAATTTAATAAAAAAACAAAAAAAAGTTTTTTATTAAATGTTTTATTAAGCTTTCGCTTTTGTTGCAACAAAAGCATTAAAATAGCTTTAAACTATAAGTTTTGTTTATGGTTTTAAAAATCATAATCAAAACCAAATAAACAATATAAAGAAATAAGCATTACAAATACATATAATGAGTGTAGATATAGTAAATCTAATTGAAAGTAACCCACTTACAAAGCTTACAGGAAGCTACCAGTCATCCATTGTAGATAAAATGAAAGCAAATTTCAACACATATGAACAGCAAATGTTTTTGTCAAGTTTTTATTGTTATTTAAACTATAATGATGCCGATTATATAATTGATTTGGATAATGTATGGGAATGGATGGGATTTCAACAAAAATCTAATGCAAAACAAGTACTAGAAAAATATTTTTGCAATAATATTGATTACAAAATCTTTGCTCCTGAAGTCGCAGGAGCAAAAAAAGAAGGTCGTGGAGGTCACAATAAAGAAATTATTTTAATGACAATTAGAGCTTTTAAATTATTTTGTTTAAAAGCCGGAACAAAAAAATCAAATGAAATTCATGAATATTATGTGAAAATGGAAAAGGTAATTCAAGAAGTTGTTATAGAAGAGTGCAAATCACTTTCAGACCAATTGAGAAATGTTCAAATAACAAATGCAAATGATGTTGCAAAGAGAGAAGCCGACTACCAAATCAAACTCAAGAAACAAAAGGAGCTTGAAAAGGAAAAAGTCTTGTTAAACCAGTTTTCAATGCATATTCCAATTGTCTACATCATCCGCGTAAAAACATTTGAAACTAGCGAATACATTGTTAAGATTGGCGAAAGTCGCAGAGGTATTATTGGAAGATATAACGAACATAAAAGTAAATATCCCGAATGTGTCTTGTTAGATGTATTTGTGGTTCAACAAAGCAAAGATTTTGAATCGTATATTCATAACCACCAAAAAATAAGATGCAACCAAGTAAAGGATATGGAGAAACACGAGAACGAACATGAATTATTTTTGATTGGTAAAAATTTGACATACCAAATATTAGTTGATGCAATCAATTCACAAATAGACAATTACCAAGAATATGGAACAAAAAAAATAGAGCTGGAGATTGAAAAACTCAAAGTAATTGCTATGAATCACGAGAGCCCAGCAATTGTAGAACTTATTGAGTCAAACAAACGAATAGAAGAATCCAACAAACTTTTACATACACGAATTAATAAACTGGAATCTATGATAGAGAAATTACTTGAAATAAGATCTGTTAAAATCCAAACAGGATTCCAAGAACCATTAACGACATTGGGTCCGCGCGTTCAAAAAATCAATCCAGACACAATGCAACTCATCAAAGTTTATGAGTCGGCAACCGAAGTAATGAATGAAGATCGGTCTATAAAAAGGCCAACCTTATCAAAAGCAGTTTTGGAAAACATAGTTTACAACGGATTCAGATGGTTGTTTGTTGAACGCGATATGGATTCAACTGTCCTCCACAATTTACAACCGACACGCCCTACTATTGCAAAAAATATGGATTATGTTGCCAAAATGAATGCCGACCAAACCGAGATTATGAATGTATATTTGGACCGAAAAACCGCGGCGTTAATGAATGGTTATTCAATGAGTGGTTTGGATAACGCCGTGAAAAAAGGAACGCAGACACAAGGTTTTTATTATAAATTATATGGCGAGTGCGATGAGAATGTAGTACAAAATTTTACAGAAAAATATGGAAAAGATGTATTATTGTATAAAGATGGGCTAGGAATCTACAACGAAAATGGTGAATTGGTTAAAGAGTACAAATGCAAATACGATTGTATTAAACTTGAAAGAATGAGCGACAAAACTCTTGCAAAAGCAATGACCGAAGATAAAACATACAATGGATATAAGTACAAAGAACTCCCCTCTCGATTGAGTTGTTACTAAGTGCACTACGTTTGTTTGAAATTATGCAATTATAATTTCAAATGAAGGATGGGTCAAAGGGCGTAAGAGAAGCTTCACTTCTCTGAATACCGTAGGTTTCCTTTAAAATTCCGGATTGTCCGTAAAAACCGCGGCAACCGCGGGCAAACTCGTTTGGTCGGTCATTGCACTAAAGAACCCATTCATCGATTTGTTCATCGAAAACACCGCAAACGTGGAAACACCCGCCGAAACCGCAACAATGGTCGCATCGCGAATGAGTTCCTTCAAAGGGCGCATTTCCTTGTCCACATATTTCATCTCTATCATTTTGGCTAAAATGTAGAGAACGGTCGTGACAATAATTATGGCAACAATGGCTTCCATTCTATATAATCAGCGATTTTGAAAAAGCGCGTTTCTGACCGCACGCCTTATTTTCTTTTTTTGTCTTGCGTTTGGTCCCACGTTTGTTCCTGCGTTTGGTCTTGCGTTTGGTCTTTTTACCTTCAGCCAACGCGTCATAAAAAACAAGATATTCGTTTTCAGTATCTTCGGTTACATATCCTTCATCGTCATTCATTCTGGATCGATTTTTTGCAATAAATTTTTTAAATTCAGTATCAAATCGCGATCGGTCATAAAGACTCGTTAAATAATCCGGAAATTTATCAAAATCAACACCGACAATCCCTCTATTATCATCATATAAACCAGCAAATGTTGAAATTTCTTTAATCGTGCTTCCGTTATATATTTTACTACGAGGATGCCACAATTCACCCGATGACATCATTTGCAAATATGGATGCAGTGGAGGTATAAAAAATAAATTATCATCTTGACTATTGTCACCATAAAAAAACTTATTTAAAACGTATTTATGTTTATACAACTTATTTGTTTTTATATCTTTATTCGCATTGCCAACGATTGTTGCGTCCGTCATAAATTTATATGTACACGCCGTAATATCCGACAATACCCCATTTAATAGAGATGAATTATAAGAGATGGAATATCCTCGATTCTGTGCATTTTCGTCAATTCCCAATTCTTTAACATCGCGTGCACCGCGATATAATACAATACCATCGTTTTCGACCCCAACGGTTTCTTGGATTAACGTATTTTTTAATAATTCTATATTTAAATTTGCAAGAAATATTTTAAAAAAATATTTGGAATCAAACGTGTGTCGATGATCGTATATTATTGCATGCATTCGAGTTCTATCATGAAGGGTTCTCTCAAATAATTCTTCAATTTGCTTTTTTTGTTCCATTAATTTATTATTTTCTTTGATCAATTTAATATTTTCGGTGAACGATTCAATCATACTTAAAAATATTTCTTTGATATATAAATTGTTAACATAGCTTTGCGTTTCGTTGATTTTATTAAAAAAATTTATAAAATTATATTTTTTTGAATTAAACCCTTCCCAAATGTCATTTGAATTTTTAGTAATAAAAGTTATAAATTCTTCGGTATTTGTGTCATAATATTCGCGTTTTTTATCAACAAATGTTTCATTGATAAATAAATGGTATTCACTTACAATACTATCTAAAATTTTATTATAATCTTTGTATTTCGGAGTTTTATAATTTACATCTTCTAGACTCAATAGAAAAGTTATAATAAAATTATTTAATCCAAATATATTTTCAGAAAGTTCTGCATGATAGTCATTTAATTTATTGCAATAATCAATATATGGTTGTTGCTCGTTATTAAAATTTTTTATATTTATTTTACGGTTATACAAAATTACACAATTGTATAATATAAAAAACAAATCGTAGAGAACTCGGGGCAATTGATATATTTGTGTCCCGGATAATTTACTTTTAATAAATTGAAATTCATTTGATTTAATGCTATTTTTTTCCGCCTGGGTTAAATTGTTTGATATATTTAAACACAATGGGTAGTGATATTTTAATAGAATCGTTTCATACACATTTTTATATTCTTCAAATGTAAGCAAAGAATCGTTTTTATTTTGTAAAATATATGTATAATTTTCTAACATTAAATTATATATATATTATTTTTATAATATTTTGCAATTAAAGCTCGTCGAAATCCAGCTTGATAATGTCGTCCGATAAGGAGTCGGGGTTCAAATCGGTGAATCCAAGACTCATGCTGTCTAAATCATCACCGATTTTCAGTCGGTCCTCGTCGTCGTCGTCTTCCGCCTCGTCTATTTTCCGTTGCAAATTGCGTGACACACTAATTTCCTCCAATCGTTCGATGGTTTTGGGTGCATTAATTTCTTCCACTTTACCGTCATCCGTTAAAGCGCGGTCGACATCGTCAAATGTGAGTCGATTTACAACAGGTTTGTCACTGATATTGGTAATGATTGCCCCGGACTCAAACGACGGGGGTGGTTCAGGTTCCGCAATAACATCTGGTTCTTTGTCCTCTTCCTTTTTCTCGTCCAAAATTTCCTCCACGATTTCCTCCTCCTGTTCCACGGATTCGTCCAAGTAAGCGCGCACGATGGCCTCCGTCGGAATGCTGTCACGAATGGTTTTCAAAATACACTCCTCCACGATGATTTCAAACTCACGCCCGTGTTTCTGCTGGCTCAAAGGAGACGCATTTTTGTCAAAAAGGTAAGCGTTCTTATACACTTTTCGCGCCACATTGATGTAAGCTTTGTGCAAGAAATCGTTGAGTTTCGGGATGGAAATGTCGATTTTCTTCTGCCGGGTCCCCACGCGAACGCACGTCAACACTTTAAGCTGAATGACATGGACGCAGGTGATCAGATCCTCCAAATAATTGCATCCCGATTTCTCCACAATTCGGGTTTTCTCTTCATCAATGATGTTCGCATTCCATTTGGGAACTCGGCAAATGAAATTCTGAAAGGTCATCAGGTATTTCTCCACCTCTCCGTTATCCACACTCACTTTCCACGACTCGTTGAATATAGAACGGATGCCTTCCATAATTCTTGGTGTTAAAATGCCGACCAACCGACTGCACCACTCGTTGCGGGCCTCGTTTAAATTTGATAACATAAAATCGTCCATTTATAAAAACGAAACATTTTTCAAATTGCAATCTGAACGTAAAAACACGTAGTCGAACAAATACATCATCAGCAACTTTTCTGACCGAAATTCGCCCTTCACTTTTTCAAAACAAAACTGGACCTGAACCATTTTGTCTTTGTCTAAAACTTCTTCTAAATATTGGATGATGTCCAAACAGGAAATCCCGTCCTCATACAACTGGTTGGCAAGATTCATAAACCATTTGTAATCATCTTTTCTTAGAGAAACATCCTTTAACACGGGTTCCAAAATACGGTTTCTACATTCTCTCTTCAAATCGGTGAAACCATAGATTGCGTCGCGATTCACCTTGTGCAAACTTTTGTAAACAGGGTTGTCGGGATTTTCCGTTTTGTCCGGAACAAAAATTTCGCAAAACCGGGACAAAATGGGTTTCAACAGTTTATGTTTGTTCTCTACGACAATGAAAAAACGCGTATTGTGACTGAAAAGTTCAATGCATCGGCGCAAAGCGGACTGCGCATCAATGGTAAGTTCGTCCGCATTATAAAGGACAATGCTTTTGAACAAGGTTTTGTCGTTGCACTGAATATTGGCCTTGGCAAAGTATTTGAGTTCGTCGCGAATAAATTTGATGCCCTTTCCGTGGGCGCAGTTTACAAACATGACGTTGGTTTTGATGCGATTGCGGTCACCGTCGTAAATGCGGTTGATGAAATCGCCGACAATGGTTCGCTTGCCACACCCGGAAGAACCGTGGAAGACAATGTTGGGGATCTTGCGGATTTGGATAAAATAGTTGAGTTTAGCAGTTACAAAATTATTTTCGTGAAAAACGGTTGTCATTTGCAATCATTCCGGTTTTGTTTTTATTTGCTTTTCCTGTATGTTTTTCTTTTTATGTATCTTTTGCTTTTCCTGTGTGTTTTTATTTTCTTTCTTTTTCCTCCTCCTAAATATTGTTCGATGCTGTTGTCTGGGTCATCGTCAGATGACGCATAATATGTTTCGGCAGGACCATACTGGAGTGATTCTATATTAGCATTTCTTCTTGATTCTGCCGCAGCAGTTCGCGGTGTTTTTGTTTTCAATGCATTGTCGTATTTAATACAGTTTTTTAAAAATCTTGAAAAAAAGTAATCATTATCTACATTTTTTCTTGATGAATTTGATGATTTGTATAATTGTAAAACTGCGTCTAAATCTTTTTTTTGGTCTTTAATCGACGTAAAACTCTGTCCAAACGATTGAGATTTTAATACAGAACGAATAATGTCTTCATCTTTTTCAAGGATTTTTATAACATTCACAATATTGCTGTAAATTTTTGATTTATTCTCTGCACTTTCACATATTTGTTTAACACGTTCTTGCAACCCAGGATTCAACGTTTTAAAAAAAACACAATACTTTCTTGTATTCATTTCTTTACTATAAATTTATAATATATAAATATCGGATTCTGGTTCCCTTAACCGAGTTTAACAACATTCATCATTTGTTTTGTGAAAACATATCTCTCGTGGTACATGGTTCGGCGTCGCAAATTACAAAGCAAACAGGCGATTTCCACATTGTCTTTATTGTGTCCCATACTATTATCGATTCGTTCTAAAGTCCATTGTTTGTTTTCTCTCACGAAGTTGTAAAAAAGATACACGGACTCTCTGCAATAAAAACATTTCAAACTTTTTTCATGCAACAGTTGAATGACAAAATTCAGGTCCACGAATTTATCATCGTCGTATTTGTGTTTCTGGATGTCCTGCATTTTATAACTGGAAACCTTGTTTTGGATTTGGCGTCGCATTTCTCTGCAGACCTCTTTCAAATCATCATCTAATAATCCATCCGATTGTATCGCTGTTAAGCAATCCCACTGTTTATCCAGTTCTAGGAATTTCTCGTCAAATCGCCATTTGTCGGTTTCCTTACGAACCGATTTCACTTTTGGAACAATCACCTTCTTCTTCTCTTCCTTTTTTCGCAAATCAATTGTGAGAGATTTGGTTTCCATTATAATTACGTCATTTTATTTATCTCATTTAAAAACGATATAAACATTATTCAATAATAATATAAAAGAACGACTCTTATATTATGTTTCCTACTATTACTCCTCCTCCTCAACAACCTAGTGAAAAGAAAGACGACGAATCCAAGATTATGTATAAATACAAAAACATTTTGACACAGCCGTCCTTCGAGGAAACCGCGACAAATTCGATGAACAAGATCGACGAAATGTTGGAAACCGAAAAGAAGAATATGAATTCGGAGCCCTGGAACAAGCTGGACAAGCGGTTAAAAATCCAGAAATTGCACGCATATGCCGAAAAATACGGGAAAGAAAACGGCCTGCCGATGAAGGAGGTCAAGGGTCTGAAAACCTTTTTCAGCGCTTGTCTCACCAAAGACAAGCTGGCAAAGGTAAAGGACGTGGATTACAACAAGGAGACCGGGATTATAAGCAACATCGGCGGTCTCGCGTTCAATCTTTCAACGCGCGCATTCACCATTCGCAACCTTGATAAAAAGGTCTCTACATTGAAATCGCTTACGCCTAAGAAAATCGAGTCCACGAATGAAGAGGAATAACCGGATTCACCAATTGTTATATTGTATTTAGTTAAATACAATTTAATATATATACTTAGACAACTATGTTTGAATTTAGCGAAGAGGATATCATTGATTTAGAAATAGAGATTCACGAATCCGTAGAGAAATATTTGGCGGAAAAAGGTATCCAACAATGTCAACCAGAATTTTACAAAACAATGGTGGACCAGATTACCCAGGACTATTTGGACGATTTGATTTGCATCGGGTTCATTGAGGAAGACCGACCCTATGAGAAAATATTCAAGAAATTTCGGAAGAGAGTTCATTTGTTCGTAAAGAACTATTTCTCGATCATCGGTATTCCGCGCAGATCTTATGCAAATCCGCGCACCTCCGCGTATGAAACTGTAGACAAAGCCGTCATGAAAGCACGTCTTGACAAACTTCAATGTGCGACTTCATTGGTTCAGCGAACTCCGGAGTGGTATCGGTTCCGCCACAATCTGATCACCGCCAGCAACATTTGGAAAGCGGTCGGGTCCGAGGCAAACCAGAACAGTCTGATTCTGGAAAAATGCAAACCGATGGTGACCGATTCTTACGATACATCTGTGAATACGGATTCGCCCATGCATTGGGGCAACAAATATGAACCACTTACCGTGATGTTGTATGAGTATCGCAATCAGTGCAAAGTGGGCGAATTCGGATGCATCCAGCATCCCGCGTATCCATTCATTGGTGCATCCCCTGACGGAATCGTGGTTACCGAAGAATCCAGCGCCTATGGCCGAATGTTGGAAATCAAAAACGTGGTATCCAGAGAGATAACGGGTGTGCCCAAGATGGATTATTGGGTGCAGATGCAAACACAAATGGAAGTTTGCGACCTGAACGAGTGCGATTTCGTAGAGACGCAGTTCAAGGAGTATGACGAAGTGGACGAGGAACTTTTCTACAAGAATAAGCACCAGTATTTGTATAACGGCGTGATTCTCTATTTCATCAAATCCGATTTTGCAGATGCGAAGCCCCATTATGTGTATATGCCGCTCAACGTCGGCCTGAATAAATCCGCGATTGTCGAATGGACGAACCAAATCAAACAAGAGATGAAGGAGACCCACGTTTTGTTCAAACGCATTTATTGGTATTGCGAGGCGTATTCGTGCGTATTGGTGAAACGCAACCGGCCCTGGTTCGAAATGGCGCTTCCCAAAATCCAGGAACTATGGAACACGGTGGAGAAAGAACGCGTTACCGGATACGAACATCGAAAACCGAAGAAGCGCGTCGCCGATAAAAAGTGTTTGATTTCCAGGTTAGTGAGAGAAGAAGTGGAACAAAGCGAAATGAATGAGGACAATTGCGAATAATTAAGTAGACCCCGTTATTATAGGTTTTGGATTCTTCTTTCGCGTCAACTGCAGTTTGCTTGAAAATATGTAAAAACAAAGAAGAAGCTATTCGCGCACCTAGAAAACTGGTTAAATTGCCAATGACCATTTTTACCAATGTTGATAATTTCAATCCAAAACGATTGCAGAGAACCGCCGTGGAAGCGTATCCTTTGGAGAATCGGCCACGCGGGGATAAAGATATTAGTAGCGTTGAGTATCACAGAGAACAAATACGACAGAACATGGATATTGGACCCATTTGGTTGATAATCCAAAACGATGAAACGTATTTATTATTGGATGGCGCACATCGAATCGTCGCCCATTATATTGAAGGCGAACAATACATAAATGCCTATGTAATTCAGTTATAATCGCTTGTAAATATATAATGAATATTACGCAAAATCTAAGCCATTATGGCGACATTTTGGCAATCCCCTTTTTTGGATTGCTCGTTCTCTATTTTTACGGAATCGAGAACAAAACCCCGTTGGAATATGTATTGTTTGCGTTTTCTGCAATGGGGTTTGTTTTGGATATTTTTTACACGTATCTTTTTTACAAAACCAAATAATAGTAGATAAAAACCTATTTAGAAATAATAATTCATTATGTGTATTATTATTATGTCTTCCGAAATGTATGTGACAAAGAGAGACGGCGAGACCGAAATCGTGTCTTTTGACAAGATTTTGCGCAGAATCAAGCGCATTGGATTAGAGGCCGGTATCCAGATTAACTATACGATGCTTGCGATGAAGGTCATCGACCAATTGTATGACAACATTTCCACCACGAAAATCGACGAACTCACTGCGGATCAATGCGCATCCATGTCATCCATCCATTACGATTACGCCACATTGGCGAGCCACATCACGGTTTCGAATCACCACAAGAACACGGAGGCGGATTTTGCGACGGTGATGTCCCAGCTCCATAATTATATGGATAAACACGACAAACAATCGCCCTTGGTCACCAAAGAGTTGTTGGATATTGTGGAAGCAAATAAAGAGAGAATTACGGGTGCACTCAATTTCAAACGCGACTACGTTTTCGACTATTTCGGATTCAAAACGCTGGAGAAATCTTACCTGATGCGAATCAATGACAAGGTGGTAGAAAGGCCCCAACATATGTGGATGCGCGTTTCTCTCGGGATTCATGGCACAGACATCGAGGGCGCAATTAAAACCTATGATCTGATGTCGCAGAAGTATTTCACACACGCCACGCCGACTTTGTTCAATGCCGGAACCCCGCGACCCCAATTGAGCAGCTGCTTTTTGATTGCAATGGAAAAAGACAGCATCGAAGGAATTTACAACACGTTGAAGGACTGTGCGCTCATCAGTAAGTGGGCGGGGGGAATCGGACTGCATATCCACAATGTTCGTGCGACCAATAGCCATATCCGTGGGACAAATGGCACCAGCAATGGGATTGTGCCGATGTTGCGCGTGTTCAATAATACTGCCAAGTATGTTGATCAAGGAGGCGGAAAGAGAAACGGGT